>Ga0123355_10001753_pt1 | contig 30327 bp, 20 predicted proteins | sample TergutEmb28metaG_3_FD_89872 | JGI IMG/M metagenome (GOLD analysis project Ga0123355, IMG submission 89872) | Embiratermes neotenicus P1 segment gut microbial communities from Petit-Saut dam, French Guiana - Emb289 P1 | ecosystem: Host-associated > Arthropoda: Insects > Digestive system > Gut ... | reverse complement strand
ATAAGTCATTTTAGTATAAAATGTATAAGTCATTTTAGTATAAAATGTATAAGTCATTTTAGTATAAAATGTATAAGTCATTTTAGTATAAAATGTATAAGTCATTTTAGTATAAAATGTATAGGTCATTTTAGTATAAAATGATCAAATTATTCTATTGTAGCTTATTCTAAAGGACATGATAAATAAATGCAAAAACCAAAAAATGAAATTACTGCCAAGGTGCTTGAGCTAAAACAACGCATTACTTCTATAGACATGACCACGGGCAAGCCCTGGAAGAAGCTGTTGCTGTTTACTCTCCCTCTGTTGATAGGCAATGTATTTCAGCAGCTTTTTAGCACCGTAGACGCTATCATGCTGGGCTATTTTGTTGGCGACCACGCGCTTGCTGCGGTAGGTAGCACTATGTCGATATTCTTCTTGGTTATGGTGCTAATGATGGGTATATCTATGGGAGCCGGGGTTATGGCTGCCCAGTATTTTGGCGCAAAACGGCGCGATGATTTATCTCATACCGTTGGCACTTGCATCACCCTTACCGCAATCCTTGGCATAATAATTATGATTGCCGGTCCGCTTCTTGTGAGGCCACTGTTAACCTTTTTAAACACTCCTCCGGAAATTTTGGATTATGCGGTTACGTATATTAGTGTAATACTTATTGGCGTATTGGGCATGAGTTACTTCAATATGCTCTCTGGCATGCTAAGGGGCGTGGGGGATGCACTCTCACCTCTTTTGATTCTAATTTTTGCGTCTATTCTAAATATCTTGCTAAATTTTTTATTAATTGGGGTGCTTGGCTGGGGGATGTTTGGTGCTGCCTTTGGTACGGTAATAACCCAGGTTATAAGCGCGCTGTTATGCCTATGGCGGCTTATGCGCATGACGGATACTTTTGATATGGGCTTGAAATTTCTGATACCCAAAAAAGAATATGTAAGGCAGGTTATGAAACTAGGATTACCCACAGGCGCGTCGCAAGCGGTGTTTGCCGTAGCTATGATGGTCGTGCAACCCCTGGCCAATAGCTTTGGCTATATGTTTTTGGCCGCCAATATTATTACGATGAAGGTAGACGGCTTTGTAATGATGCCCATCTTTTCTTTTGGCAACGCAATGACCGTCTTTGCCGGGCAAAACATGGGGGCCAACAAGGTCGAAAGGGTCGCGCAGGGCACCAAAGAATGTATACTTATGGCTGTTGGTGTGGCGTTTGTTATGATACTGGGCATTCTTGTTTTTGGGCGACAGATAGCCGGGATGTTTACACAAACAGAAGAAGTGCTGACAATGAGCCTGCGCTTTATTAGGATATTAGCCTTTGGGTACCTCGCTTTTTCTGTGAGTATGGTGCTTTGGGGGACTATCCGCGGTAGCGGGGACGCCATTACGCCTATGTACGCTTCGCTGCTTAATACAATTATTATTAGGGTACCCTTAGCATATCTACTAGTGCATATCATGGATGACCCTGTAGCTTTGATTTACTCTTTGCTTATATCCTGGACTACAATAACTATATTGTCCGGGGTTAGCTATCGCATTGGGCGGTGGCGTACTACGGGGCTTGTGAAGGCTGCGAAAGTTGAGGATGATGGAACCTGAGCCTACACAGTAATTTACTATGGTTTAGTTGCACATACACGTGAAAAGGCAACCGCGCTAACCCCAAGCAGCGCCTGCGATGGCAAATAAAACACCCAAATGAGCGGAAACACCGCCGTTAATCCAGCAGGCGCGCCAAAATAAAACGGCAGGTTAAACAGCAGCACAAAAATATCACAAGCGGCAAATAATAAAAGGCCCGTTATAACCAGCACTCGATTGTGCCGGATATAGCGGGCGCTTAAATATATATTAGTTACAAACAAAGTGGCGTACAACGCGGCCACAATATATATACTAAAAACTATGCGAGAAACGATGTAATAGGCATTTATCCAATTTAGCCAGTCCAGCACAAAAAGTGCCATAATTAAATAAACCAGCCCAACCACAATCACCGTAAGCCCGGGAAATAGCCGCCGCCACTTTCCGGGCGCATGGCATAGCGCCCGCAAAATATACGCCATATGGGCAAAACAAAATACAACGACACCAAAATGATGCGCATTACGCAAAATTAATAAATAATCCGCGCCTACTGTAAAGGCAAGGCCAAGCATCAACCAAAGCCAATCCCTCTTAGACCGGCAAAAGAAAAAAGATACAAGTGCCACAACAAAGCAGGCCGCGACAAATATAAATTTTGCTTGCATTATGCCGTTAGGCAGTCATAAAGAACCCAGCCAAAGTCCCAAAAACCATAATAAAGGCAATCAGTATACATACAATCATCGCAAGTATACGCTTATTTCTTCTTAAAAAACGCTTCATCTTTATTGTTCACCAATCCTCATTTTTTTTCATTATAACCCCAAAAAGCGTGATGGTTCAACCTTTTTGTCGTATCTGGTTTTAATTGTGGAGATATACAGCTCATGCCTTGCCCGGGTAACGCCTACATACAGCAGCCGGCGCTCTTCTTCGATATCCGTGTCTGTTTTGCTGCGTATGTATGGGATTACATCTTCTACTGCGCCCGCTATAAAAACCGTATCAAACTCCAACCCTTTTGCACTGTGAAGCGTTGTTAGATTGCAGCAAGGGCCGCGCTCGGCATCCTGCTCTTTAGCGGCGGCAATCATGGCGCGGGCATGAGCCAGAAAAGCCTCCGGATCCGGGAAATTTTTGGCGGCTTCTTGTAATTCGTCCGCTATTTCGAATAGCCCGGTCGGGTTTAGCTTCCTATACGCACTGTGATCTAGGATGTGTTCATTATAGCCTATTCCTTGGCGTATGTAACGTATCGCGGAGGCGGTATCGCGCTTCCCCAAAGAAGTAAGCTCGGATTTAAGCTCTTCTATCCTTGCCTTAGATGCCGTATGCAATGATGGGTCGCGGTGATAAGATGCAAACATGTCAAGGTTGTTTTGCTTCATCCCTTGCATGAAGGCCTTACTGATAAAACGATAGGGCTTGTTTATTATCCGCTCGGCGTCTGGGTCATAGCCGGTCTTTTGCTTTTTATATAACCGCACGGCCAAGCGCAAATATGCAAAAAAGTCCGCCGCAATCCAGTGGTCATATATCACGGGCATTTCGTCGCGGTTACGGAAAGGGATATTCGCGTTCATAAACGCGTCCGCGAATGCGCGAGCTTGTAGGTTTAGGCGATATATTACCGCTATACTGTCCAAGTCGGCGCCTTTTTTACTCATAGCCCGGATACGGTCAGCTATATTAGCGGCCTCGGCGTTTTGGTCATCTGTGACCAATATGACCGGCTTAACTCCCGCAAGGCCTGTGCCTTTGATTTCTTTATTATAACGCAGCTTGTTGGCTGAAATTATCTCGTTGGCATAGTTGATGATCTGGTTGGTAGAGCGGTAGTTTGTATCCAAAGTTACGCTTGTAGCCGCCGGATAGTCCTGTGGGAAATTTAAAAGGAACTCTGGCCGCGAGCCGCGAAACTTGTATATACTTTGGTCGTCGTCCCCAACGATAAAAAGATTATTTTGCGGCGCAGCCAAAAGCCTCACAGACTCGTACTGCACCCGGTTAATATCTTGAAACTCGTCTATCATTATATACGGGTAGCTCTGCCTTAAACTCGCCAACTGTGCCGGTTCGTTTTTAAGCATGTTGTATGCCATGGTTAGCATATCGTCAAAGTCGATTTTATTTTTCTCGGCCTTGAAGGCATCATACATCTCTAAAAGCCTACGGAAATCTGCCGCACCTATGGCCGCAGAGTGATAATGGGAAAGGTCATGCAATTCGTTTTTAACCAGTGACATTTCGCCTAATACAGATGATAGGAACTCGTCCTCCAAATCATAGCCAAGCTCAATAAGGAACCCGCGCACGGCCATACGGCGCTCACCTTCGCCTAAAACCTGCCCTAGCTCATAACCATGGTGCCGGCGTATCATGCGATAAAACACCGAGTGGAAAGTACCAAAAGTAGGAATAGCCCCGGCATCCTCTCCAGAGGACAATAGAACAAACCGCCGCTGCATTTCTGTAGCGGCGGCTTTTGAATAAGTTATTACCAAGATACGCCTAGGCTCAATTTTATGAGTGTGTATTAAATGGGCCGCCCGTGCGGTTATAACCGCGGTTTTACCGCTGCCCGGGCCAGCCAGCACCATCATTGGGCCGTTTAAGTGTTCGGCTGCTTGTTGTTGACTATGGTTCAAGTTTAGGTTAATGGTACACCAACCCTTTACGCGCTTTCTTCTTCCTTGCGGCTGCTCTGCCTTTGGGCCATAACCAAGTTGTAATAAAAGCCTTTTTTGCGAAGCAACTCACTGTGGGTTCCCACTTCCGCAACAGCACCCTCATTAAGCACAACCAGCCTGTCGGCGTTGCGCAAGGTTGACAACCTATGGGCGATAGCTATCGTAGTACGGCCTTGTGTGATACGGTTAAGGCTTTCTTGTATCAAGGCCTCTGTCTCTACATCCAAAGAGCTGGTAGCCTCGTCAAGTATTAATAAATCCGGGTTTTTGATTATTGCGCGGGCAATGCTTAACCTCTGCCGCTCGCCGCCGGATAGGGTAACTCCACCTTCGCCTATAAGCGTGTCGTAGCCGTCGGCGGTTTGGGTGATGAAATCATGTGCGTTTGCGGCCTTGGACGCGGCTATAACCTCTTCATAAGTCGCACCGGGTTTGCCGTAAGCGATATTTTCAAAATACGTACCCGCAAACAAGAAAGAATCTTGGAACACTACTCCCGTGTTTTCGTGTAAATGAGTTGGCGACATATCCCGTATATCTGTATCATTGATGGCGATACGCCCGGTATTGGGGTCGTATAAGCGCATAGCAAGGTTAATAAGAGTAGATTTACCTACCCCAGACTTACCCACAAGGCCAATCATCTCACCAGGCTTAATTTTTAAGTCAATCCCTTTAAGCACAGGCTCGTACGATTTATAACCAAAGGTCACACTGTCATATGAAACATCGCCAGAAATAGCTACATTTTGCGGGCTAGCCGATTCTGTAATTTCGGACTCGTCATCTAGTATTTCAAAAACCTTAACCATGCTGGTTGTTGTATTTGCTATCCATCTAGGAGCGTTAACCAACACGCGAAGCGGCCAGAAGATAAAGCCAAGATACATTGCAAATTGCACAAGCGTACCCATCGTGATCGTCCCGTTAAGTAGCATCCAACCGCCAAATAACAAAACAAGAAACTCGCCTATACCGGTGACAAAACCCATCGGCGGGAACATCATCGCCCACAACACTTCGTTTTGAGAGCCGATTGTGGCCAACTCATGGTTAACGGCAGCAAATTTTTCTATCTCTTTTTTCTCGTTACCAAAGGCCTTTACTGTGCGTATGCCTTTGATAATGTCATGCAAAATAGAATTGACCTTTGCGCCCTTACGCCACTGCCGCTCGAAGCGGGCGCGCATTATCAGCCTACACTTGTACATGCCTATTATAACAAATGGCACAGGTATCAAGATTAGTAATGTCAGCTGCCAGTTGGTAACAAATAAAATTATAAGCGTTACGGTAATCATAACAAACAGTTCGAGGATCCAGCGGCCCAAATCCGCAATAAAATCCCCAACCGTGCCGGTATCGTCCATTATGCGGCGGATTAAGTCTCCGGGCGTACGCTTAGCAAAAAGGGTCATAGAGTGGCTTTGTAATTTCTTGTACGTGGCAACACGCAAATCATTGGCTACATAAAGCACAGCTCTATTAAATATACGAGCTGTGACAATAAAAATAATTTCGCCACCAAAGCGCACCGCCAGCATTATCCCACCAAGGATCGCAACCTGCATCAGCGTACCCTGACGTGTGTACAAATGCCTATCGATAAGCATACGAGTAAACAATGGTCCGGACAAGACCGCTACCAAAGTCAGCATAGCAAAGACTTGGGTTATGCTTAGGGTCTTGGCATAAGGCTTTAAAAATCCACCGGCTCGCTTTAACACACTAAAATGGTTGTAGCAGAATACGCACACGCTTAGGTCTTTAACCAACGGGCGGCCACATTTCTCACAGCTGCGCTTCTCTATAGTTTCGGGGATAGCAACGGTACCGGTCTTGATATAATAATTGGTTATTTTGCAAAACTCCCCGGCAGGAACCAAGCCACTCATAGTAAAGCGGCATAGGATAAGATAATCCAACTTTTCTTGGGAATCGTCAGAGGATTCGGACTTGTTGCTTTCAGCTCCCTTAAGCTTCACAAATAAAAGCCCACAACCTACTCCGGCCCGTACAACTGCCTCTTCTATATCCGAAGTGGGAAACTTATGTTTAACTTCCCCACCCTCTTCAACAAGTATCGTGCCATCTTCCTTAAAAACTACTTTGCCCGAGCCTGAACTCATATCCAGGTTAAGGTCGTACTCAAAAATGTATTCCTTCATATATTTGCACCTCTAAAATCACAACATATTTGTCATACATCCTAGAACAAATACGCATCCAATCTCCGCAGGCTTTGCTTATTAAGTGCCCCTAAGTCCGACACTACATAGCGGTTACCGTCTACATCAAAGATGATTACGCTATTGTTTGACAGCATACGGATATTACGGCTTACATCCTTAACAGCACAGCTTTTGTCGTACTCTTTGCCCTGTTTATTCCTAAGCCGCATTTCCATATACACGTACCCAAGTTTATCTTTTACGGATACTATGTCCAACACCTCTGGAGAATAGTAACGGCTGTCCAGCTCACGCTCTACTATTTCACGCTGAAAGTCCGGCAACTCGCTTACAGCTTTGAGGATAGCTATCTCCTTATTTTCCTGGTCGGCCACTGATATATAGTGCAATGGCTGCTCTATAGGCATTATGCGGCGAAGCACTATGTGTTTATAGTCCTCGCCTTTGTATTTTAAGCCGGTAAAGCCGCCGTCCCCAGTGTAAAACACTGCCTCTCTTAGGTCCATTAGACCCAGGTTCATCTGGTCTTTAACTGACTCCATATATTTATACCTCCAAAACTAATCCATACTAATAACCTTCAAGCCTTCCATTTGGATGGAATATAGCTTGTGGTATTCACCTTTTTTCCGCATCAATTCCTCATGTGTACCGGTTTCTACTACTTTGCCCTCGCCAATTACCGCAAGCATATCAGCGTCTTTAAGCGTCGAAAGGCGGTGAGCGATAGCTATCGTAGTGCGCCCGGTCTGAAGCTGGTTAAGCGCCGCTTGGATTTTACCTTCGGTTTCTGTATCCATGGCGGCGGTAGCCTCGTCCAAAATGAGGATTTTGGGGTTTTGGATGATTGTCCTGGCGATGCTTAGTCTTTGCCTCTCCCCGCCAGATAATTCCTGACCGCCCGCGCCTACTCTTGTTTCGTAACCGTCAGGCAAAGCAGTTATAAAATCATGGGCCGATGCCATCTTGGCCGCCCATATAACTTCTTCCAATGTTGCTTCCGGCTTTGCGTAGCGGATATTCTCGATTATGCTCCCGATAAACAGATAGATATCTTGGGACACTATACCGATATTTGTACGCAACTCCGTCAATGAAAGCTGCTTAACATCTACGCCGTCTACAGCAACACTGCCGTCGTTAACATCGTAAAGTCGGGCAATAAGGTTAGCCAGTGTAGATTTACCCGCGCCGGTTTTGCCAACAATGCCAAGGGTCTGCCCGGCAGGTACATTAAGGTTCATGCCTTTAAGCACCGGGGTAGCCGGGTCATATTGGAACCATACATCACGTACAGCAATTTCACCCTTCATTTCCGGCAAATGCACAGGGTTTTCTGGCTCTGTAATTTCGGCGTCCGCGTCTACTACCTCAAATACACGCTGGGCTGCGTCCATACAGCGGGCACCCCAGTTGCTAACGGTAGACAAGAAATTAAGCGGGCCGTACAGCATCCCCAAATAGCTTAGGAAAACCAATAACACACCCATAGAAATTTCATCGTTTATTACCATCATGCCGCCAACCACAGTTACAATTACCTGCCCCAGGAACATAAACATCCCAATAACCGGGAAGGCCGTAAAACCAAGGTTAAACCGCGCAACATCAACTTCTACTTGCTTGCCGCCAAGGTTTGAAAAGCGCTTTGTCTCTTCGCCTTCGCGAGCAAAGGCCTTAATTACACGTTGGCCGTTTACGGCATCAGATACCATGTTATTCATCTGGGAATTGATAACCCAGAATTTATGGTGATATCGCTTAAATATGTGCATAATCAGCCGGTACATAATTGCCAATGCCGGTATTATCGTGATGCAGATCATAGCAAGCCGCCATTCCATAACAAACATCACAATAAATATGCCTAAAAACGTAGCCACATTTATTACGATAAACGGCAACCCGTCTACAAAGAACCAATAAATATTCCTTGCGTCGCGGCTTACGCGGTTCATCAAAGCACCTGTGCGCTTAGACGTGTAAAAACCTACGCTAAGGCGCTGCATTGCCTCAAAAATACGCATTTGCAAGTCGTATATAATCCACGGCATTGTTTTGCCTATAACCGCGGTTTGCAGCATCTCTAAACAAGTGTTTACAAGACGTATCAGTACAATTAACAGCACTATCCTTACAACCATCCCGTACCACTGCCCACCGGGAGTCAACACTTCGTCTATAAACATACGAGTGCCAACATATGGTGCCAATATCGACAGGCCCGTTATAACAAGTACAACACTAAAAACAGCGGCAACCTTACCCATGTAGAACCTAAAAAAGCCCAGGAGCCGGAAAAAAATTGACATTTTATCCGTACACTTTGGGCATAATTTTCGTTCCGGTTCTGGATATCTGGTACCGCATTCTGGGCAAAATAGAGTATCATCCACGATAACTTCACGCATTGGGTCTACGCCTTCGCGGATATTTTTTACTACCTTTATCAGCCTGTCTACATAGCTTATAAGCCCTAAAGAAAACACCATCAGTAATTTTTTCTTGGCGTTTTCATCTGTAGACGGGCCGTCTTGGTTGCCGGTGTCTTCTGTCTTTCCTCCTACAACAGATATCAAGCGGCAAGTAGATAATAATTTTTCGGTTTTAAGCTCCCCAATGTCCAATAGGGGATAGGATTCAACTTTATGAGTCGTGTACTGGGCCACTATGCGGCGGGCCCCTTCAATTTTTACTACTTCTTCGAGCCCGTACAATATATGCAGGTTCATATTGTCCACGGCTACGTACACATCAGAAAAATCGCCTTCGAGGGTTAAATCGGTATGGATGGCGTAAATAAGATCCTTGGCCTGTATACCGTTTGCTTGGAAGGCAAGTTTCATATAACCGGGAACAGGCTCTTTAATCTGTGAGACTTCTTCACCCTCCCGGGGGGACCCTTTGCGGGCGCCACCTTTTTTGTTCATAGTAATGACCTCCATTTTAATGGGGCGCTGCCCTAAGGCGTTGCCCTCTACCGCCCTGCGCGTAAAAACCAAATCAAACGCAGCAGGAATGTCAAGAAACCATAAACTTTTTAGAGTTTGCTTTCAATATGCAGCCGCAAAAGCAACCTCTGGATTACAGCCCAAAGAGGATACCACGATTGTTTGCAAGTCATCAATGAAAATATCTCATTTATGCATAAATCCCATCTTTTTTAAAATAATTACACATATAGAGCAATGTAAATAATAAAACTTGACTCTTTTCATTATCTAAACTATTCTTCGTACAATTGTATGGGGGTGTTTGTTCATGTTTATGACTAGGGAATGCGATTATGGCGTTAGGATTATACGAGCCTTAGCGGATGGCTCAAAGAAAACTGTCGAGATAATAGCTACCGAAGAACAAATACCAATGAAGTATACATACAAGATCATTAAAAAGCTGGTACAATCCGGCTTTGTACATAGTACGCGCGGGCGCGTTGGTGGGTATCATCTCAAAAAGCCGCTTAATACCTTTACCCTTTTTGATATTATTATGGCAGTTGATGCTGACCGATATGTAAACGAGTGTCTCCGATTGGATTCATCTTGCGTTTTTAGAGATGACCCTGATAAAACTTGCGCTGTTCATCTGGAGTTGTCGCGTGTTCAATCATTGATTGCGTCGGCGCTTAGCGAAAAATCTATGGATGTGGTACTTCATACTTAGACTATATTAGCCTTTTTGCTATCATGAGCAAAAGGGCAAATCACCCCCGGTTTGTGCCGGGGGTATTTTTAACCACAGTTTCACGTACAACAGTAGGGTCAGTAAACGGGTCAAGGGCGCAGCGCGCCCAGCTTGAAACAGAATAGACTACACACCCGCCGCATCCCCCCAAAATCCAATGGGGGGTATCTGGTAGTATCGTCAATTGCTCCGGAGGATTTAACGCAACCTCATGACGGGATGTATAAAACAGCTCTTTGCCTACAGGCAGCCTGGGGATCTGCAAAATAACTTCTGCTGGTATAAACACCCGAGCGGTACCATATATCGCGCGGAGGGTTTCTTCTTTGCCCTCTTCACCCAGTGACGCGGTATGCATATGCTCGGGCAGATATTGCCCTTCCATCAGGCATATTATTTTAAAGCCTACCTTGTGCGTATTTAAAAGCGTAACTATTTGAGCGCCTTCTAGCGGGTAGTTGCCCAAGCCGAAATCCGTAACCTCTATCTCTTTAATCTCGTTGCTGCTGATGGCAATATTAGCCTTACTTAGCATATCAAGAGTAAACTCCAACCCCTCGCGGTACTGAGCCTGAGTAATCATTTATCCCTACCCTCCCCTTTAGCACTAAACCCTTACGACCTTTTCAACCACTCTACCGTCGTTAAGGAAGACTACAGCCCTCCACTCCTTATCATCCGGCTGAATAATATAAGGCTTAGCAAGCCATGTCGTCTCCCTACGGAAAAAAAACGGTTCGTCATAGCTTCTATAGAGCCTTTCATCATTGCGATAAAAATCCACATAATTTATTGCTTCCGGGAACTCCGCGGCAAGGCGTATAATCCGCTTGCCATGGAATGAACTCCAATCTTCGAGGCCTTGCAAATAAAACTGTTCTTCAAAAGACAGTTCTTCTATAGGTATCCCAACAGCCCTCGCGATCCTACGCGCAAAGAATAAATCCTCGCCTGGAGTTACACCGTAATCCGCGGGAGGCATCTGTTTTGTGTAGTTGTTATAGTATCCCCAGGATGTATAGGTTTCCAGCCCTATATCAACTCGGCTAAAACAGGGCGAATCCTCGTTGCAGATTACAGGCTTATCTTTAGACCATTGCTTTACCGTATTAACAAAGTCATAATACTCGCCACGGGTACCGCTATTGCCATGGATGATGACTACATCACTTTCTTCGGCGACAATTTTATCCGCAACCATGCCCCCACCCGAACAGCCTACGAGCATACCACCCGAATATTCCCTTGCAAGGCCTATCAGCTGCGCCATGCACTCCGGATAATATAAAATTGGATGTTTATCAAAAGGGGGAATATTGTATTCGTTGGCGATTTCGATTATGACATTGGTATAGCCCTTTTGAGCCAGGAATTTACTGCCGGTTTTTACCGCGTTAACTATAGCCCGGCCATCTGTAAACCTATCTACCTGCGCCCAATACAAGAAGCATACGATGACCACCATCCCTAGCTCATCACAGGCGCGGATGATCCTATCCATACGTTCGGCATATGCTATGTCCAGAGTAGTACCGTCCAGCCCAAAAGGGTTATTGTCAACATCGCGGATATCAACACACCCGACCGGCCAGCCTCCTTGAAAGCACACTGTTATTGCGCGCATCCCGTAGCTATACCACTCAGGTAAAGCGGCAATGAGATTATCGGTGTTTTTGTCCGGGTCAAAAACCCCATCCTTAAAAAGGTTAAAGCGTGTCCTGTCTGTTTTATCATCAAAGACCCCTTGCACTACACGCTGGTTCCACATAAGGCCTACCGACGCCGGGTTTACGTTTGCTATCTCGCTATAAACCGGCCTTTCATTTATCAAAAACTGTTTGCCCTTTACACTGACCTTTGTTTTCATTTCCGGCCTCCCGCAAACACTGTGTCCCTCATGAAGTCCAGCATGTCATAGGTAGATTTTTTGTCCATCATGTCAAACAATTGCTTCTCGTCGAAGCGGTCAGCCAGTTCGCCTATAAAGTCCATCCACTCAAAGGTCTTTGTCATTGTCTCTACAGGGTCGTGCCGCCCGGGAAATACATCTGCGGTTATCCAGCCTGTATACCCCACCCTTCTTAGATACACCATAAACTCTATAAAATCCCATAGGTTAACGGTTCCGGGGAGCAAGTCCCAGTCCCAGTTGCGGTAGTTGTCATTTACATGAATGTAAAACAGCCTGCCTATGGCATCCAAAAAAGCTACGGTATCGGCCGGTACTTCGCCGCATTGCAGTGCATGCCCTACATCCAAAGTGACGCCAACATTTTTCTTGTCTACGGCATTGCAAAAGGCGGCCATTTTCCCCGCGTTATTAAACAGGCAATGTACCCGGGGCTCGCTCATTTTATATTCCAAAGAAATCTTTACATCGCTGCGGTACTCAGCTGCTTCGGTAATAGATTCTACTGACTGCTTAAAAGCGCGAGAATAGTCCAGCTCGAAGGGATAATCGGAGCCATCGCCCAGCAGCGCGGTTGTGACCATGTTACAGCCAAACTCGGCGGCACAGTCCATGCTTGTCTTAAGCGCGTCTATTGCCGCGCGCCGCGCGTCCTTTTTGACACTGGAAAAAGACCCAAATCTCCAAATCTCTTCGCCTTTTACATTAAGATTAACGGTCGAGACTTGTAAACTATACTGCTGCAGTAAGGCTTTTGTCTTGACCGGGTCACTGAAGTTTTGCGGATAAACCACTTCAAGACCCTTGCATCCTTTTATGCGCGAAGCCATCTCCATCATTTCTTCCATTTCCCTTGCGGGCTGGTAATCTATGAAACGGTCCTTTAGTTTGCCCAAAAAACCTGTGATAACAGAGTAATTCCTGTTCAAATTAATCCCCCCGTTTGGCTAAGAAGCTGTGTTCATAGGCGACAACGTCGCTTTGGCGATCAATTATACGCCACTTTTCGTTGGCATTTCCTTGCTTGCCTCTTGGCAAGCTGCGTCAATACCTCCTCAATTGGCGCATAATTGCCGCGCCTAACCGCCATCGCCGCCTATGAACACAGCTTCTAAACCTGTATACCCCTTTTATCCATGCCACCATTAAGCTGCGGATAATACGATGCCATCGAAAAGTCCGGTGCTTTTTCAAACTCCAACGCGGTTACGGCTATGCCAGCGATACTGTCTGGGCATTTTGGTGGCAGGTTTCTTAGATAAATCCTATGTCCGACCTGCTCAAACTCAATTTTCCCGTCGTAGTTTAGTATCCGGGCGGATTTCAGTTTGGTCATTATGCCGCCATATACAATTTCCCCGTCCTTGGGCCATATAAAATGTACATTGTAAGCGGTTTTGCCGTCTGCATAGCTATTGGCCGCGCCATATGGCCTATGAAGCATTACTCTTTTGCTTTCGCCATATATGGCTTCACTGTGTTCTTTCAGCCACCGTCCTACTTGGGTAAGGGGCTTAATAGATTCTGCAGGTACGGAGCCGTCCGGCGTAGGGCCAATGTTAAGCAATAAATTGCCATTGCTACGGGTTACCGTACTTACCATGCGAATGATACGCTGGGCACTGTAGCTATATGGCAGAGCTTGCTCCGAGTCTACATATCCCCAGCTTAAGTCGTTAAAGGTCATACAGGCTTCCCAGTCACGCTCCATGGGTTTTATACTGCCTTCGGGTGTGCCAAAGTCCTCGTCCAGTCTACTGCGGTTATTTATAATAATATGAGGCTGAAGCTGGCGTATCATTTGATTCATTTCTAAGGAGTTCCAGCCTTCGCTGCTGTCCATTGGCCAGGCCATGTCATACCATAGGATATCAATTTTGCCATAGTTGGTCATAAGCTCACGGTTGAGCTCGTATGTGTAATCTGTAAACCGGCGCCGCGCGTTGGAATCACGCCCGCATAGGAAAGAATCTGGGTGATGCCAGTCAATTAGCGTGGTATAAAAACCTATTTTTAAATCATATTCCCTGCAAGCGTCTACAAATTCGCGTATTATATCGCGCTTGCAACCATAATTGACTGAATTATATGGGTTTGCCTTCGAATCCCACAAGGAAAAACCATCATGGTGCCGTGTGGTCAAAACTACATATTTCATACCGGCATCCTTGGCCAGCTTGGCCCATTCCCGGGCTGCGCCTTCTTTTACGTGAAAGTTGTCTGCAAGTTTTTCGTACTCGTCTAGCTCAAAGTTTTCGAAAGCCATTGCCCATTCGTTACGGCCCAGTTGGCTGTACAAGCCATAATGTATAAACATGCCAAAACGTGCGGCACGCCACCAAGCCATGCGTTCGTCGCGGGTTGCCGCTGTATCTCTTTCATATTCGTACTTGCTAAGCAATTTATATTCAGCCATTTTTCTCTCCTAACGGCCCGTTAAGGGCTGATTTAGCTTATTTTTACCGTTAAAGTGTTTATCGCTTTTACCATTAAGGCCAAAACCGATGAGGCAAATGTTAGAAGCTATGAACATAGTCTCTTTAAGAAGCTGTATTCAACTTCGACAATGACGCATTTGCGCGGCGATTACTCGCAGATTGAGGAGGTGTTTTCGCCGCTTGCAAATAAGGCAAGCAAGAAAACGCCGACGAAAAGCTGCGGGAAATCGACCGTAAAGGCGGCGTTAGCGGAGTTGAATACAGCTTCTAAATAAAATACCGGTAAAAGGGGCTGTAGCAAAGCAATTACACAGCTTCGCAACAGCCCCAACATCAAAGCAAATTAACTAGCGGCAGCAATCCTTGCTTGCCTTTCGTCGAAGGCGGTTTGCAGGATTTCTATCATCCTGTTAAGCCCCATGACTTCAAGTTCCCTGACATACCAGTCCCAGTCGTCTTCGATACAAATATCCCCTACCGAGAACCTGGCAATATTTTCGATAACAAAAGTATTTATTGTGACTTCCAAATCCACCATTTCGGCTGTTTGAGCTTCGTCGAATATCAAAATCGGAAGCACCTGCTCTATGGGCTGCCTATATGGCAGTTGTATCATAGACATATCAAACAGTAAGGTTTCCTGCTCGACTATTGTGCGGTTGGCTCTTTCGCTTAGACGGAAATCATGTGAGCGCCAGTTAGGCATAATTTGATGCATACGCACGTTTTCTACTGGCTCTGGTGGAACAATACGCTCCCAGAGTGCGGGGCCGCCGTGGATGCCAACTTCACCAGGGTCGGAATATCTCCACAGTATATCCGGGTATCCCTGGATCGCTATCAGAGACGATTCTTGCGTAAGGAAGTTATCTAGCCAGCGTACGGCTACAGGCATAAGTTCCTCTGGAAGAGTACTTGTGATAACAGCAATGTTATTGCCGCGAAGGGGGCTGTAGGTTGCAGTTACAAAGCCATCCGGGCCAACAAGCGGCGGTATCATACGCCAGTTATTCCATCTGCCATCTTGCTCGGCAACATTAAACACTACAAAATTACTTATCCAAAGGGCCGGAGCAACACCGACGATGTTAACATCGGGGTTGTTTCCAAAATGTTGTAAACTTGCGCGATCTTGTACAAATGATTCAGACGCAAGCAGGTCTTCGTCAACAAGCCTTCTCATGAATCTTAAACCATCGCGCCACTCAGGTGTGTTAAATACAGGAGTAACAACCCCGTTTTCTACAATTATACGGTTACCCTGGTTGTTGGGTATCCATGACGAAATTAGAATTTCGGGTCGATTCCTTGCACCGTTAGCTCCCATAAACGGGATAACTTCCCCTCCGTCGCCATTGGGGTCACCATCTCTGAAGGCTACCAATACATCGTAAAATTCTTCAATTGTACGAGGCATTTCAAGGCCTAGATTTTCCAGCCACGGTGTGTAAATCCACAATTTTTCGCCCATCGTACAGTGGAAGCAGTCGTCTACGGCCGGGAAAGCGTAAATTTTACCGTCTGGCATAATCATGTCGTCATGTATATTGGGATGGGTTGCGAACAAACGCTGTAACTCTGGCGCAAAATCATTGATATAGTCGCTTATGGGCACAAAAAGTCCCAATTGGGCGTAGAAGAACACCCTGGCATGACCTCCGGCGCCACCAACAATAATGTCGGGGACATCCCCTGTGGCCAACATCAGGTTAAGCCTGGTTTCCCGGTCAACATCCGGTACTTGAACCCAATCCACCAGGACACCGGTACGCTCCTCAAACCAACCCGTTGCCAAGTTAGTTGTATAATCATGGCCGCTAAGGTTACCTGTAAAGACCGATAAAGTCACAGGCTCATTAACGATAGGAAGGTCACCAATCGGGTTCATAAAAGCAGGTATCCCTGAATCAGGTTCCGGCGCGTCCGGGGGTGCAGTCGCTTCCGGTGCCGGTGTAGCCGGTACTGGCGTGGCTGGTGCTACCGGGACTTCTTCTTCTGTGCGGCAAGCAGGAATAGCTAGCATTATCACAACTAATGCTATACATGCCATAGCCAACTTGAATGCATTTCTTTTCATTTAAGTTCCTCCTTTTAATGGGGGCGCGGCCCCCTCTCGCACATTTGCTATGCAAATGCGTTCGCATTAACCTTTTATAGCACCTACCAACATACCCTTAACAAAAAACTTTTGTACAAATGGGTACATAAGCATAAATGGCAGGCTTGATACCACTATTAGTGAATATCTCATTAGCGCTACAATCCATTCTCGTTCTGCTTCCGCGTGCAAATCTATTACGCCCTCTTGCACCTGGCCTAGTAGCAATATATTACGCAGCACTATTTGCAAAGGCAAAAGACTTGGTGAGCTCAAATAAATTAGAGCTGAGAAAAACGAATTCCAGTGGCCTAAAGAGTAAAACAGTACCTGAACGGCTATAATCGGGCCAGAAAGTGGGAGAACAACTCTGGTTACAAATTTATGATCCGGGCAGCCATCCATTTGAGCTGATTCTAGCAACTCATCCGGTATCGTGTTTTGAAAGAATGTCCGCATTACCACTATGTTAAAAACGCTGTATCCACCTGGGATAACCATAGCCCAGCGGGTATCTAAAAGACCCAGGTTTCTAACCAGCAAAAACGTAGGTATCATACCTCCCGAAAACAGCATGGTGAAAGCAAAAACCAGCATAAACTTGTTTCGGTCATAAAAGTCTTTTCTTGAGAGTGGATATGCCGCTAAAACTGTGAAAATAATATTAATAGTGGTACCAACACCCATATACCACAATGAGTTTAAATATCCCGTGACAACCTGGCTATGCCTAAAAACAGAACGGTATCCTTCAAGGCTAAACCCTACAGGAAGGAGCCTAACCTGTCCCGAGATAACTGCCAACGGGTCGCTAAACGAGGAACTTACTACATAAATTATTGGATACAAGACAGCGGCAAATATAATAGTAGCGAATACCCGATTTACGACATTGAAGATTTTATCGCTAAAGTTATCGTTTATGCTTCTTTTGCGCCCGGCAAAAAATCTTTTGATAATCATATCTGGCCCCCCCTCTACCATAATCCACTGCCGTTGAGCTTTTTGGCAATATGATTAACAATAACTAACATAACAAAGCCGACGATTGACTCAAAAAATCCAATTGCCGCCGCAAAAGACCATTGGGGTATAGGCGCCGCCAAACTAACCCTAAATACATAGGTAGCTATAACCTCCGAAGCCGAGAGGTTTAACGGGTTTTGAAGCAGGAATATCCTCTCGAAACCAACACTTATTATGCTGCCCATGCTTAATATAAATAAGATAGTTACCGTAGGCATAATACTTGGCAGGTCAATATGACGGATACGCTGGAGCTTGGTAGCACCGTCTATCAAAGCGGCCTCATGCAAGGAAGGGTCTACACCGGCAAGGGCCGCGATATAAATAATTGCGGCATTTCCCATGCCCTGCCATATCCCTGTCCAAACAAACATATGGTGGAATAAATCGGCACGTCCCAAGAAATTAACACGTGTCCCAAACAAGAAATACAGCGCATTATTGAGCACTCCATTACGTGTTTGCAAAAATTGTACGATTATACCAACCATTACTACCGTAGATATGAGGTGTGGCATGAAAGTAGTAGTTTGAATAGTCTTGGCATACCGCCTGTTAGTAATATAATTAAGAGAAAGAGCTAGGATTATGGGCATAGGAAAGCCGGCAAGAAGGCCATATATGCTGATACCCAGAGTGTTGCGTATAACACGCTCAAACATATGAGAATCAAAAAACCGGCGGAAGTGGTCAAGTCCAACCCAAGGGCTGTCCCAAAAGCCCTGCAAAGGGTTAAAATTCCTAAAGGCCATTTGCAACCCATACATAGGCTGGTATCTAAATATCAGTAGATGGATGAATGGCAACAATATCATCAGATAAAGCTGCCAGCTCCTCTTGCGCTTATCGAAAAAACCAGTTCGTTTCTTCTTTTGTGTACCTTTTATACTAAGCATCAGCTTGCACCTCGCTTTTTGCGCAGATAGTTTAATGGTGCCTTCATGATTTAGCTAACTTTACACTTATGTTACAAAAAATTGTAGCAGAAATTATTTATTATAGTTAAATTCTATATGAAAATTATCAATGAAATAATTTCAACTAAGGATATTTTGTATGTCACGGCAATAACGATAAAACAAAAAGCGACTCATATTTTCGTTATGAGCCGCTTTTGCGCTATCCTTGCTTCTAAAGCCGTTCTTTGCCTTCTTTGTTCCAATAGGGCATGTAAAATTCTGTACCACGCCATTTATTTTCTAATAAGGCGCGCAGAGTAGTTTCGGAGTTTACCCATTCATCGATACGTGTCAGGCCATGAGCGCGCCAGTCTTCGAAGAATTTGTTAACTTCATCGGGGTCGACTATGTTTTTAAGCATTTGGTTGTTCTTAATGCGAACCCATCGGAAAGATAGCCGGGCTTTTGCAACGCGGGCATGCCTTAGCGCGTCGCCTATTACCGCTTGCTCGGCTTTTTCGAAGATACCTTCATAGATATCCAGCATCTCGTCGGTAAGATATGGTTTATCGCACTGATCGTTAAAGCCTGTGTGAATATTATCCTTTTCCACCTTTTCACTTATCACTTTAATATACTCTAGGATATAAGGCGCTGCGGCCCCATAGTAAAAGTCGGTAAATTCTTGCATATGTTTTTCTATATCGCAATCTGCGTCCCACAATAGCTTGCAAATGATATAAGCGCGCAACTCGTTTAAGTCGGTACTACCGCCCAGTGCGCCACAAGCTTGTTCGAACACACCCTTTACATTGTTTTTGACAAAGCTTTGCATATTAGGCTGCAATACACCCCAGTTTGCATGGGGGGCAGGGTAATGGGCAAAGCCTGTAGTATAGTCCCATATATATAAACGGTCACATACCTTGGCCCATTCCCTTAAATCTTCGATAAAATGGCTCCGTGTCCCATCCGGCTTTAATGTCTTGCGGGTATCGTCGTCACAGGCTTCGAAGGAATGGGAGAAGCAGCATTCGATAGAGCATAGCCGCACGCATACATTATGGCGTGGGCGGATATTTTTAGGCGCTTGGCGAGAATAATTATATGCCAATGTGTCTATAACAACATCCGGGAATTCGGCCTCTATTTGCTCTGCCACTTGGTTAACAAAATAAATAAGGCTGCCTGCGTTGCTTTTCTCTTTCAAATCCAATTCTGCACAGGGGGGGCAAGTGCAATTGAAGTACCAATCGTTCTGCGAAACGGAGATAATCTTACAGTCTGGACGGTTTCGTAAAGCGGTACGTACTTTTTCTACAGTAATTTTTAAAACATCCGGGTTAGTGAGACATAGCTGAGAAAAATTGCCTTTGCGCACGCCGTCAACCATAGAGAAATATTCCGGATTGCTATCGAAATATTCGTCAGGTGTTATAATTTCCCGCTCAAAGGAATGCACAAACCAAGCGTACTGGATACTGCCTCCGAAATCCTCGGGGATTTCACATCTGGCGTTGATACGGCTCTTTACCGCAAAGCGCGGGAACTGCATTAGGTCTTTGTAGCTATGCAGGCGATATTCAATTACAGGCTTTTGGGTGGTGTTAAGCATAGGCAAAGGCAGGCTTGGCTTACATGGGATTTTTTCACTTGTAGGTGTAAAAAAGCGGCAGCCCATGGCTTCAAGTAATTCGTACACCCCATATATCACTCCGCGCTTGCCTCCGGTTATTGCGATATTGCCATCCAGCGTTTTGATCGTAAAACCGTCTTCGCCTAGGGACGCGTCTAGTGCTATGCCCAGTTTTTCCGCCGCACTTCCTATTGCTATAATCTTGTCTTGCTCTGCAAGTTCCTCTGGTTTAACTAAATCAAAGGCTGTTGCAGTCATCAGGTTTAGATAATGCCTTAATTCCGCGGCTGCGTATTCTTCTTGCTGTGTGGCACTGTCTGCGATAAGTACTTTGACCATGGCTTTTCCGTTTTGTGCTAGCATTTCATACCCCTTTCATTTAAATGGGGGCGCTGCCCCCAAACCCCCGCCACTCCGGCGGGCATAGCCCGCCTACGCTTCCTCGCTGCGCTGCGGGCCGCGCACCCGTGCTGCGGCAAAACCACAGTATAATTTGTGTAACCATTAAATGGGGGCGCTGCCCCCTACATATTCCTGCGGTAATCACCTGCGTTTACTCCTGTCTTACGTTTAAACGCTTTAGAGAAGGTATTGTAAGAGTAGTAGCCCACACGTTCGCTTATTTCATGTATCGTAAGCTTTGTGTTAGCAAGTAGTTCTATTGCCTTATTTATCCGCATTGTTTGAAGATAATTGTAGAAGTTTTCGCCTATTTGTTCTTTAAATTGCACCGATAGATAGGTTTCCGATAAATTGTATTGCTCTGCCAAGCTTGTTAAGCTTATGTCTGGGTCGTGGAAACCTTCTTCGCACATTGCTTTAATCTCGGTAAAGATCTTGTGGGTCTTTTTATTCTTTTGGTCACGGATGTTTTCGCATATCATTGTATAAAACCTAGTGCCCCACATAAGTTTTTCTAGGTCGGTAAACTGATAAAATTTACCGTACATTTCATTGGCTTTTTCGGTAACATCGTCACTTGCAAGGCTTAGCCTGCTAACTTTGAATACTCCTTGGCATAGATGATTAATAAATGCCGTCATCATATTGTGAGAAAGTTGTTTGTTCATAAAATTCTCGCTGCATATCTTGTTAAGCGACTCACGAACTCCCTCTACCTCGCCGCTTCTTACCATATTATATAGGCGTTGTTCCTCTTCCTCTGGGTAATAATAAAAATCATTGTTATGAGGCCTGTCTTCAAACATACAGACAACTTGCGCGCTGTTTATTACTCTAAAGTACTGAATGGCTTCTAATGCTTCTGAGTATGATTTATATACATCGGTTAGATGTGAATGTGCGCCACCCACACCTATGTTTACGCCGTATACATTATCACCTCGCAAGGCGTCGGCTACCGTGCTTGTAAACTCGCGCACATATTTTTTAAGATTATCATCCTCCCCAATAAACAACACCGCAAGGACATTTTTGCCTAGGCTTAAACTGTAATGCTTAATACTATCATCTAGATTAATGGCTGTGTGGCTGTCAACAAGCATATGCACTTTCGTTAGTTGTATCAAATCCATAGGGCTATCTTTGCCCGATATCACCATTACTACGTACAGGCCACCGTTTAAATCCAATTTCAACGATGCCATATTGTCCATAGTTTCGCCAGACTCAAAAAGCTTACCGTCAAAAATATCCCGTATAAATGAATGCTGTAAAAGAGGCATTTGTGTTGCTAAGGTCTCCTGCAATTTCTTTATAGGTTTAGATTGCCGTATCGAAAATACGATTGAAAGTGGCAATGTTATGCATAGCATAATAAACACAACAAGCATGACTGTACGCCTAAATGTATTAAGCTCCGCTAGCACATAATCGCTTTCCAAAATTGACACATATGTCCAATCCAAAAAATTTGAACGGGTGTAGCTCATAAGATAATTAGCGCCATTGCGTTCAAATCTGATGGTGCCTTCCCGGCCTACCGGCGCCGGTATCCCGGATATATCCTGCTCGCCCGCAATAAAACTTATTACTTCACCCGTAGATGATAAAATAAACCCCCATTCGCCGTTTTCCATATAAATATCACGGAACATGTCCTGTATAACTCTGTTATCGATTAATGTTACAACCGCGCCTCTGTTTCCCTGAGGGGCACGCAGAGGGACAATGTACTGTATTACCTCAAAGCTACTGCCACCTATACTTACATTCATAGCCGATATAAACCTAGCGAGGTAATTGGCGGTAAAAATAAGTTCTCTCCATGCTTGGTAATCCATACCTTCGATATTCATGTGATAAGGATAAAAAATAGATGTAGCCCACGCCACATTTGACGAGACTACAATGTTCCCGTAATCATATATAACAAAGGTCTTTATAGGCACAAGGTTACCTCTTTGAAGCTCACTTATAGCCTGCATTGTTTCAATTATCCGTATGACATTAGGGCCGCTATATGGCTCTCTTATATGCATGAAGCGCCTTATCTGCGGGTCGCTTGCCACATGGTTGGCAGATTGGATTATATCCACAAGACTATAATCCAAGCTTGTCCGGATTTGCCTAAGGCTGGCAAGCCTGCTGTCTATTATTCTGTCTTCGATTATCAGCGATGAGATTGTATATAAAATCAAAAAAGCAATTAGAGAAAGCACAAGCATTAGTACATAGGCCATTAATAAGTTTCTGATGAATTTTGACATATTATTTATCACCTCCATCATCATGGATTATATACACAAAATATTGGAATGGCTATTTTATTGAGGTTTTTCCTTATTTGAAAAAATGTCACAGGTGCTTTTTATCTAACGTGAAACAAGGAAATATTTATTATTTATTGAATAGATAAGGCTTTCATTATACATTAGTAATAGACTTCTTCCGAAATTACATTTGCGGCCAAAAAATCGCAGGTATTAGTGCGTTTTTTGGTCGCTCATTCGGAATTTCGGAAGAAGTCTAATAAACCAAAATAGTGAGGGGTGCGGTATGGAGGAAAGACGCGTTGAGCAAATAAAAAAGAGTATCCAGCAAAGTATGCTCCGCCCGAAGAAGTACTGGCATGACGAAAGTAGTGTTTTTGAAGCTTATCCGGACGCGACAAGTAAACCGCTGATTATACGCCACGCACTGGCCGTACGCATGAAGTTTTCCAACACGCCTATACAGGTCTGGCCGGGGCAGTTAATCGCGGGAAGCATCGTGCTTCCTGATAGCGATATCCATATTACCGGAGCGCTTCCGGACCATGCGACAACAACCGAAAAAGCCGAAGCGGCCGCGCAGGGGCTAAGTGTCGGCTCTATTATAGGGCATATCGTGCCATCATATCCTAAACTGCTTAACCTGGGAACCGCAGGCATAAAGCGCGACGCCAAAACCGCTATTAAAACCGCAAACCCCGAGTCAAAGGCGTTTTTCGAAGCTATCATTATTGTAATGGAAGCTCTTGAAATATTAGCGGACAGACATGCAAAGCTTTGCTTGCAGCTAGCGGAGACGGAAGCCAGCCCAGCAAGGAAAAAAGAGCTGGAAGACATGGCAGCCGACTTAGCATATGCCCCCAAAAACCCGGCAAAAACCTTTACCCAAGCGGTGGCGGCAATATGGCTTGGCCATTACGCCTTCCAGCTTTCGGGTAACCAATTGGCTATAGGGCGGTTTGACCAGCATGTATGGCACTATCTCAAAGAAGATATGAATTGCGGCCTCATTAATCAGGAAAAGGCCCAGGATCTCGTAACTTGCTTTTTCCTTAAATTTAATGAACGGTCACTGGATAACGATGTACAGCGCGTTGGTATAGATGTCGAAGAGACGCAAAAGCGTAACGAGGCCGCGTGGGCCATGCGTTCGCCCTTTGCCCATACCACCCAGCGGCATAATATACGTGACAATATAGACGCAACTAATCACTGGCTACAAAATGTGATAATCGGCGGTGTTTTGCCCAAAGACGGGCAAGATGCCACAAATCCCGTAACTTACATGTGCCTCGAAGCCTTTGACACCAACCGTATGACAAACCCATGTCTTACATTGCGGCTTTCATCAAAAACCCCGTCAGTACTGTATCGCAGGGCTTGTGAGGTACTTAAAGATGGCGGAGGCTCCCCCGCATTCTATAATGATGAATCTATTATCCCGTCATTAGAAAAATGGGGTATCGCCCTGGAAGATGCCAGGGATTACACCAACGATGGCTGCTGGGAAGTAATAATAGCCGGGCGCAACGATTTTTATTTTGACCGTTTTAATATGCTTCGCTGTCTCGAGTGGGCGCTTAACAACGGGAAGAGCTTAATGGATGGGAAAGAAGAAGCCCCCAACCCCGGGGACGCAAGCCATTTTGATTCATATGAAGCTGTTTACGACGTTTTCTTGCAGATGCTGCATTATGTAGTCGAAGGACTGATGGAGAAGATTTGCCGGGAATTTGGCCGGCGTGCAGCTATCGCGCCGGTACCGCTTTTGTCGGCGCTTTTAGACGGCTGTATGGAAAACGGCAATGATATGACGGCCATAGGCGCGAAGTATATAACTTTTGGACTTTTAGCCGAAGGGGTCTCTCATGTAATAGACTCTTTGGCCGCCATTAAAACCGTTGTATTTGAAGAGGCTGATACCTCCATGGCTGAACTTATACAAGCCATTAAGGCAGATTATGAGGGATATGAGCCTCTTCGTCAAAAATTGCTTGCGGCACCTAAACATGGTCGCAACCAAAAAGCAGGCGACGATATTGGCACAATTTTAATAGACGATTTTGCCAGTATGGTTGCCGAACTAAACAAAAAATATGATACGATGATTTTCTTACCAGGCGCCGGCACTTTTTCCTGGTATATAGCCATAGGCGAAGGCTGCGGCGCTTCCCCGGATGGGCGTAAAAGCGGGGAACCGGTGAGTTCTAATATGACGCCTTCTGCGGGGGTTGCTACAGGAGGAGTAACGGGGGCAATACTTTCTCATGCGACTTTGGGGATGCAAAACCTGCCTGTGGGCGCACCAACAGACTTGCGCTTGTCTGCAAATCATACCCAGGGAGAAGAAGGCTTAAAACGGCTAGAAGGGCTGCTAAGAGCCTTTGTGAGCTTAGGCGGCAACATGCTAACCCTCACAATTGCCGATACCAAGGCCCTACGTGAGGCGCAAAAACATCCTGAGAAGTACAGGGATTTGCGGGTTAGGATGGGTGGCTGGACAGCGTATTTCACTATGCTTTCAGCCGAGCAACAAGAGCATCATATAGCTAAGCAAGATGAAATGTAAACAAATGAGAGGAGAATAAAGCATGAACGAACCAATAAAAAAATACATGAAAATAGGGACAATACACTTTATGTCCTACCCGGAAACTATAAACGGAGAAGGCCCTATCCTGGAAACCGTTAAAAAAATCGCGGCGGATGATTATTTCGATGCAATCGAAATTTCATGGAATAAAGACTCCGCTTCCCGGAAAGCCGTACACAAGGTCTTGTCAACCTCTGGATTAACAGTAGCATATGGGGCGCAGCCACGGCTTTTGACAACAGGTCTCAATATAAACGACCTTAATGAAGATGGCAGGCTTAAAGCCTTGGCCAGCCTAAAAGAAGGCATTGATGAGGCCTATGAAATGGGGGCGAAAGGGTTTGCGTTTTTAAGCGGAAAGTACGATGAAAGCAAAAAAGAAGAGGCTTACGCAGCCTTAATCAAGTCCACCGTAGAATTATGCAATTACGCAAAATCTATAGGAGACATGCGAATCGCCCTGGAAGTGTTCGATTTTGACATAGACAAGAAGAGTATAATTGGCCCTACAACCTTAGCAAAAAGATTTGCGGATGATATAACAAAAGTATGCGATAACTTTGGGTTGCTTGTGGATCTAAGCCATTTCCCGTTGGTACGGGAAACAGCACGGGAAGCGATTATTCCTATCAAAGACTATATCATCCACGCACATATCGGCAACGCTGTGGTCGCAGACCCTGCTATGCCTGCATATGGTGATGCCCATCCACGGTTCGGCTTCCCGGGCGGAGAAAATGACGTGGATGACTTGGTTGAATTTTTACAGATATTGCTCGAAATTGGTTTTTTAAACGAGAAGAACCCGCCTATCGTAAGCTTTGAGGTAAAGCCTTTTGGCGATGAGGATCCAGATGTAGTTATCGCCAACTCGAAAAGGATTCTAAATCGCGCGTGGGCGCTTGTGTAATTCTGGGAGTGGCCGGAGCGCGTTGTTAAGACTCGCTATGCACGCACTATCCTCCGCTGGTGGCGCGGAAAAGCATCGCGCCAATGCGCTACGGGTGCTTAGCAAACGCTCCCTTTAACAACGCGCTACGGCCACTCCCGTTATTCTAATATAATTAAAGTACAAAGGAGTGATAGCTATGAAAATAGTAGTATTAGACGGCTTTACGGCAAACCCGGGTGACCTAAGCTGGGCAGAGCTCAAAAAACTAGGTGATGTGACTGTCCATGACAGGACGCCTCCTGAATTGGTTTTAGAGCGGGCCAAAGGCGCGCAAGTTTTAATTACCAACAAGACCTCACTTGGGGAAGATAATTTTGCGCAGCTTCCTGACCTTAAATATGTAGGTGTGCTGGCAACCGGATACAATGTAATAGATATTGCAGCCGCAAAAAAAAGAGGAATAACTGTTACAAATATCCCGGCTTACAGTACCGACTCTGTTGCTCAGTTGGTGTTCGCCTTTATTCTTGAGTTTTGCGTACAGGCTAAGGTACACAGCGACGCTGTCCATAACGGCGAATGGGTGAACTCACTTGATTTTTGCTTTTGGAAGCACCCTTTAACCGAAATAGCGGGCAAGACCTTGGGTATAGTAGGCTTTGGCCGAATAGGGCGCAAGGTAGCCGATATTGCTTTTGCTTTTGGGCTTAACGTAGTTGGATATGATATTAATATTGACCCACAGTATAAACATGCTAGTTTTAAATGGGCGCCTTTGGATGAGTTGCTGCAGGTATCTGACTTCGTCTCTTTGCACTGCCCTTTGTTTCCTGAGACACAAGGGCTGATAAATAAAGACCGGCTTGGCTTAATGAAAAGAACAGCCTTTCTAATTAATACCTCGCGAGGGCCTCTTGTGGATGATGTGGCATTGAGCGAAGCATTAAACAGCGGCCAAATTGCCGGGGCCGCGCTTGATGTATTATCAGTTGAGCCACCCAAAGCAGATAACCCTCTGCTTACGGCAAAAAACTGTCTAATCACACCCCATATAGCCTGGGCCACACATGAAGCGCGGGGCAGACTTATTGCTATAGCGGTAGACAATGTACGCCAGTATTTAAATAATCAGCCCACCAATATTGTAAACCCTTGATTGCTATAATATTACATTTGCCCCCGGTTTTGCTGGGGGTATTTTTATGTAATGGATATTACTCAATACGCGAAACTTATTTACAACATCATGTTACCGGCATATATTATGTAACATAAAATGTAAGCATCAAAATAAGCCATACCTTTAGAAATACACAAAAGGAGTACATGATGTCAGATAAAAGACCCGATGATATTAATCCCGGAAAGCGCCCAGGAGCCCCGCATCCGGCTGGGCCGGGTACCAGGCGCCCAGTCCCGGATGGCCATACCATTCCTCATCCTGCGCCTCATTCAACCAGGCGCCCAGCTGCACATCCAGCCACAGGAGAGCGGCCGCTTCGTCGCATCACGCCGGGGGAACGCCCAACCCCTCAGCGCATAAATCCCGAAGATTCAACAAGACGCCCCCGCCCACAAGGCGACCCGGCTACACGTAACCGGGCTCATGACGGATATCCAAAGCGGCGCCCATCACATAGTGACCGCGACTTCCTTGCTCCGGATGATTCTTTTGATGATAACCATGATACTCCGCCTCCGCGCAGCCGAGCCCGCCGCAGGACTCAGCTTGCCGCGTTTAATATCGTTATGATAGTTATTATCGCAGGCATATTACTTACGGTATTTGCTATGACTTTTCGATGGTTTTTTGACAGCGAGCGTCAAGCGACTGTTATAGCCACCCCTACCCCAGACCCAACACCTACTCCACTGCCGATAGATGTTCAAAACCTGATGGGCCTTGTTACAGGCCTCAATGACCAATCTACGCCCCGCATGGTGACGATGTTTGATATCGAAACAAATCAAACCCGGCAATTTTCATTCTTAGACACCACAACTCTTGCAAACCGTAGCGGTATTTCAATGACTTTCTCTATGCTGGCTGTTGGCAACATGATGGAGATAGCTTATAACGCGGAAACAAATGAGCTACTGGACTTGCGGCAAAGTTTCACAAGAGACTTTCATTCCCGCACCGGTGTGCGTATAGATATGGAAAATTCCACTATAACCCTTGGTAACGACGTGCTTAATTTTACTAGCCAAACATTGGTTATATATCGCGGCAACCCAGCTGTGATTACAGATATAACAGATGATGACACGATAACAATCGTAGCCGTAGGCGATGTAATATGGCTAATACAGATAGAATCCGGCAATGGGTTCCTGCAAATTGCAAATGCCAGTACGATTATGAACGGCAGGATAATACTAGAGCCGATAGGTGGCGGAACCCACCGCATAACCGCAATAGACGATATTGACACGTCACTGCCAATGTCGGAGGGCACATATCGTGTAACAGTAGAAGGTACTAATATTGAGACATATATAACGGAGCTGGTCATCCGCCACGGCGAGACAACTATCCTTGACCTTAGCGATGTAGAGCCTGGTATGGCCATACTTGAACTGGCCGTAACCCCTTCAGATTCCCTAGTCTTTATAAATGGCGCGCGTAAGCTTTACCACCGCGAGCCTATGGAATTTGAATTTGGTGAAAGCCTCACAATACGTGTAGAGCGTGAAGGCTATGTCACCCAAGAGCGCTCCGTAGAAATGACACAAGTAACCGTGGGCGTAAATATTAGTCTTGAAGAGGAAATAATAACCGGGCAAGTAACTATTCTTACAGAGCCCATAGGGGCCAATGTCTGGATAAACAACCAGCATATGGGGCAGTCTCCTGTTGTTACGGACTTGGCGCCGGGTACGTATACAGTTGCGCTCCAGATGTATGGGTTCTATGATTTTACTACTTCGATATATGTACCCCTGGGCGAAAGCTCGCAACTGCTTGCCATGACTCAAATTACGGTTGAGCCGCCATATACACCAGGTTACAATCATTATCCGCCGTATGGATACACACCACAATACCCCCCGTATAATCAAGGCAACGAATATGATGGCGGTGACGATTAATGAGCTCCGCGCTATGGTCACGCCTACCCCACCAACCTGGCGTTTATATCATGCGCGACGAGAAAGGTGCCATTATATACGTAGGCAAGGCAATAGACCTGTACAAGCGTGTGAGGAGTTATTTCAATGACTCGGCGACCCCTAAAACTAAACTTTTGGCCTCTAACATACACGCCATCGACTATATCGTCACCGACAATGAGGTAGAAGCCTTTGTACTTGAAAATAACCTGATAAAGCAATATCAACCCAAGTACAATATCCTTTTAAAAGACGACAAGGCCTACCCATATATAAGGATCACAATAAACGAACGCCTGCCAAGGGTTATGTTTGCCCACAAGCGTGGCAAAGATAAAGCAAAGTACTACGGCCCATATGTAGACAAAGCCAGAATGCGGGAGATTTTAGACCTCGTACATCGCCTATGGCCCCTAAGGCGTTGCAGCAAGCGCTTCCCACAGGATTTTAACAAGGATCGCCCATGTTTAAACCATCATATCGGCCAATGTAAAGCCCCTTGCAATAAGCTGCTAAACGAAGATGAGTATAATACTTTTGTAGCGGAAGCAGAGAGGTTTATACGCGGCAAAACAAGCACAGTTATGGAACGGCTAAAAACAGATATGGAAAGCGCCGCAGAAAATATGGAGTTTGAACGTGCGGCAGAAATAAGGGACACAATAAACGCTTTACAGCTGCTGACCGAAAAGCAAAAAGTCGAATCAAGCGGCGACGACGCGGACATACTGGCTTTGGCCAGAAATAAAGACAAGGACGAAGCACTGATACTGATATTCTTTGTACGGGACGGCAAGCTATCCGGCAATGAGCGTTTTATGATGACCGCGACCCAAACAGAAGAAGACGGCGCGATACTCGCGGCCTTTATAAAGCAATTTT
>Ga0123355_10001752_pt1 | contig 30331 bp, 16 predicted proteins | sample TergutEmb28metaG_3_FD_89872 | JGI IMG/M metagenome (GOLD analysis project Ga0123355, IMG submission 89872) | Embiratermes neotenicus P1 segment gut microbial communities from Petit-Saut dam, French Guiana - Emb289 P1 | ecosystem: Host-associated > Arthropoda: Insects > Digestive system > Gut ... | reverse complement strand
TGTTGCGCGCTCCGTCACAGCCTCTAAGAAGGTTTTATCCCCACTCCTACCAACTTCCCACCCCCGGGGCCCCTCCCAAACCCCCGCCCCCCCCCCCCCCCCCCCTGGCAATGGAAGCTTATCGTTTCCATGACGATCTCAACTACAGGGGCTTTGTAATTTTGCTTTGTATAATCACAGAGGCTTTGGAAGTTTGCTTTGTATAATCACAGACACACATTATGCTTCCCACATTTATCACGAGCCATAGTGTTCACCCCACTTTCCTTTGATCAGTCTGGACATATTACCTGCCTTTATCTTTCCAAACACTTTTTGTAATCTCAGATGACGTCCGAAAGCAAACAATAAACTTGTTACATGTTATTGTGCTGCGGCGTGATACTCAGTGGGATTTGAGTTTAATATTTCAGGAATTAAAAACTTATGTGAATTAACTTTTACATGTTATAAATAGCCTACACATTAATATAACCCATAATATATGCATATATATATATATATTGTAATTATTATGTAACATTAATTGAATAATTGTGGCTATAAAATTTGATTCTTATAACAGCACACAGGATAAAACGTGTTGTTTTAATAGTTATGAAATAATGGTTCTACCAACATTCCTACGTGGAAGTGTAACATAGGTTATGAGAAAGAACCAGGAGATAAAACTATTGAAAGGTGATGGGAAACTTTGTCATGGAGTGTCAGAATTAGCACATACAAATCATCGTAGATGTACAAAGATAATGGAAGAATTAAGCATTTTTAGCCGAAATTGAATATTACGTAAAGAACTGACTGCAGTTGGTCTAAGCCTTTACTCTCTACAGAGAACTGGAACACTTCTATCTAAACGGACCTCGTAATAACATTCACGAGAATGTAGAAAACGTGAGGACAAATGTATATACGACACGTTCAGATTTAGTACCCAAGGTATTCGGGTCTTGTGGATAGTTTTTATAACTGTCAGGAGTAGCGAATGGAGTAACAGTAGTGTGTTAAAATTAATTACGGCTAGTTATTCACGAATTAAAGTACTTCCAGTTAACACGGGTGTCGAAATCAGTAAGTAAGCCAGTTGATTTGTTTTGTTTATTCGGCTTCTCAGACAATTAGGCCTATTTTGTTATGATATTATTTTTTAGTTACTGAACTGTTAATTGTATTCTATTACATTCCGGCAAGGATTGCAGTGAGATACCTTCACAGTCAATGTTGTACCACCACCACCACCACCACCACCACCACCACCACCACCACCAACAACAACAACAACAACAGTTATTCCCTCTATCATTGTTACTACTTTTTGCTGCAACGTCCCAAATACGTATAAGCTTACTGTAATCCTGTAACTGGTAAGATATACCGACTGAAGTAACACGACGTTGACAGTTACTGGCTCACTTGGCATGTGCCGCTGTTCTCTGGTTGAAAACCAGTGGTAGGCCTATAGAGAAACACTGTCCATTCTGTAAGGTACAGTTGATAGTTGGTTCTGTTCCCGTAACGTCACACCTACCCGAGACGATGTAAGCGGTCCAAATGATATTTATACAGTAATTCAACTGTTGTCAAGTGTGTAATGACTCTCTTCCTTACAAGGATTTAAAACTATTTTGAAGAATATTGTATCGTATTCTGGGATGTGACGTCATGCAGTCTTGTAGAATCTTACTGACGTTTCGGAGGAACCTGCTGCCTAATCTTCTGCCCGAAAGATGGCGGCAAGAGGCTTCTCCGATTACCAGATTACTCAACGTCACATTCTAGACCACCCCGAGAGCATTAAGTCTTGACATTCAGCTGTCAGTCAATGTAAAGAATTTTGGCAGTGACCGCAAGTCAGTTCGTCCGACTGCCCCTCAGTCACGTCTTGCAAAGCGTTTTAAAATAAATTTGAGGTATAAAAAACTCAGTCGACACTTTTCCTGTATCTAAGGAACCAGATGTTTAGTTACCCTATTTAGTAAAGACCATCATTCAACACTGTCTTGGGCCAGCTAAATCAGGTCTGTGACCACAGTCTCTTTCTTCAAAATAAATACAATTATAATAATAAGTATTACCATTATAATCATCATCACGTAACTTCTCACCTCAAATTTTTCCGACAAAACACTCCACGCATTTTTATTTGCACCTTGGATGCGCTTTGAGATCTTCATTCTTATTCCCTAATTCAGTCACACTTGACTATTAGGCGACGTATATTGTAAATATTAAAAAAAATAATAATTAGGCAATTCTACAGTTTCTTTCTTCCTTTTGGACCCAGATTTTCTCCTTCAAATACCTCGAACCTGTACTTCCCCGTACAATGACGGACCAAGATATACACCCACAAATGTGTATAATATTGTAACAATAAATGTATGGAGATGAAAGACTGTTGTGAGCTGTCGCAAACATTCCTAGGACCTAATACTCGTACGGTCTTAACTTGATTATTAAGCTTTACCGATGCTGCCGAGCAGGACTTGAGATGTCCAAGCAACTGTTGGATACAATCAGAAAAAACAGAACTTCAGTAGGTGCTATAAGGAAAACTGTTTTAGAAATAAAAAAGAAATATTTATACCTATACCCATATTTATGCCTCTTACGTTAAAATGTAAGGCAACGTCAGTCTGGACCAGCGAGTAATTCAGACCTTGAGAGATTCTGATGGTTTTACGAGAGTTTATTATTATTATTATTATTATTATTATTATTTCCGTTAATCCCTCGTTGGTTGAGGCTACCTACCGACTAACCCTGGGTCTTCACCGTGGTAGCCCTTTCATTACGACACTAAAGTTCCAAATTACATTCACAAAGGATTTAAGAATAGATTAAATTCAAAAATGCTGTCAATTCGAAACTCTTTGTCTAAGAGTTCAAAGAGTGGAATGTATTTACACACATTCCTCGCTTTACGGGAATTTACGAGTACTTAACAATTTTCACTTTAATGTCCAACAATAAACTGTACCTGTTTTTCACTTATGGACTACTTATTCTCTTACGAACAAATGATCGAGCGGGCACATTGGTGAGTGAATGTGCTCTCAAGTTGCCGCAGATTGTCCGTAAATCGAGGGAATGGTGTATGTATAATGTTACTAGTTAATTCGTATGGGTGAAGTTTGTCTCGTCGTAGGGGAAAGAGGTTACTTTGAGAACGCTGGAAAAATGGCGCAGAGAGGAATGGTTCGTTCTAACAGACATGGAGCAAAGGGAGGCTGGAGAATCCTTAATGATTTTTAATCATGGGCAATTATTAGTGTGGTGATGAAATCAAGAAAGATACTACGTGTAGCACGAATGAATGTGGTGAGAAATACGCAGAATATAGAATAGGATCCAACGCCACAACCTTGTGAGGACGCTAATGAACTTTCGGGTTCCGTAAAGTACTGCAGTTCCTTGATTAGCTAAGCGAATTTTAGATTACTTAGGATCAACTGGGATTAATGCTGTACTGAGTTACGTAACTAGAGTTCAGAATTTTATAATTCTGGGTTTCAAATACTCCTCGAAACAGCAAGTATCATTAATGAAAACATTTCCAGGAAACTATATTCCTACTATAAACACACAGTGATATAGAAAGGCTGCAACCGGCATATCCCGTGGCGTGGTAAACAGAATTCGCCAAGCGCAATTTACTTTCCAAATGACGTGCGGTTTCACCTTATACGCTAAACGTAATTTCATTTGCGCGCATAAGGAAGTACATCCTTCCCTACGCCGATTTTAATGAAACATAAAAATGTCCAGAAACATTAGGCACAGATATGTACATCGATTTTCAAACAAATCAGAAAACAAACGTGGAAAGCACGAATAGAAATTATCTCTCGCCTGTGCAAAATATGGCTTGTGTTACGTAGAATTTTCACGAAACCTATTTTCGCTCAGTAACTTTTGTGACCATTTTCTATACCGAATTTTGTCCTTATTGGGTTAAAAATTTATAAAATGCGGAAAAAAAATTTTACCACTTCAAATAAATTATGTATTTTACTGCATAGATTTTCGCGAAACTCACAAAAGCTCCATGGCAATGTGTGTGTATGTGTGTGTGTATGTGTGTGTATATGTGTATGTATGTGTGTGTGTGTGTGTGTGTGTGTGTGTGTGTGTGTGTGTGTGGAGATATTCTAAATAGAATTTTACCAAAAACGGCCAAGAAAAATTTCTCCCCTTAATGAAACACGACTCTCCCAACCTTTTTTCACAAACACTTGTTTCTGTATCTTTTTTAAATGAAATCCTACATCGAAATTAATGCCATTCCGAAAAACGCTTTAGTCGTTGATACTAGGTCGCAGATATCCCGAGGAAATGACGTGGTCTCCACGTAAGGACCTGGATTTTACTTCGTAACTAGCGTGCGAAAAGAGGCGTTTTCAATAATATTCCTGTATTTTCTGCTGTATCCCCTAATCATATTTTCACTTCGTCGGTACACTTCGTAACTGTATTTTCTGTTCACATCAATATATGTAGAAATTATATTCCCTGTTCTGTCATATCTCGAAATTATATTTTCTGCCTATCTCATTATGTATCATTTTTAATTTTCTTCTCATGTGTGTCTAAACTGTGTCACAATTATATGTTTATTCCTGTCAGTATGTCTGGTAATTATATTTGCGGCTTATGTCATTATATCTCGAAATTATATTTTACATTCATGTTAGTCTATATTATAATTACATGTTCTTTTTGTGCTCGTATGTTTGTCAATTCAGTTTTTACTCATTATATCTCAAGTATATTTATTTTGATATCAGTGCATGAGTATGTTATATTTAATTTCACAGTAATCAGTTACTATGTTTGTCTCTTTGCCTCTCAGTGTAACAATTTTCCGGACGAATTGCCCTCAGAACAACATCCCTCAACAATTATACTACTTATTATACACAAAACTGTTTGTTCATTACTTTCATGTACCCGTCTGGATTATTCAGGTTTTTGATTTCTCTGCCATGTCACCATGGTAATTTGATAAGTAGATACGTCCACTGTCGTTTCAGAGACAACTACTGACTTCATCTTTCATCTGATTAGAATTTATGAAGCTCTTTCTGAAAAGAACAGCCAGTACTTTCATCTCCATATGTGACACGCCAATCGTGCACAGATTAATCACGTGTATATATCAGGTTTAGGCATTAAAGGGTACCGTCTTTCTAATACGAAGGGCCATTTTTTACCAGTTTTGATTCACATTTGTTTTTCTGTGCGTAGATCCAATGAACTATTGCCCCTCACGTGTGTCTGATTTCAGGCACCGCGCTGCTGCCCAGGAACGTCGCAAAATGGTGGTTGTCGTTAGTGTGATCGCCGCCATCATCTTCCTCACTGCTGTGCTTCTTATTATCATAACCTTGTATATGTCACAGAATTCAAACTCGAAAGGTAAGTGTAGTCAATTTTAGTAGCACTGTTTCTTATTTTTGGTTCTGCTTAGACAAATAAATGTAAACAAAACACCAAACACCAAGGAGAACATATTTTTCTGCGTTGTGAAATACGTTGTTGGTTTCTCGTCAACGTTGAACTTACCTACAACGTCAAACAACTTTCTTGTCGATGTTGAAATTGATGTTTCTAATACTGCTTTCTTGGTTTGTAGTTCATTCCTTACAAGAATCCGTGCCCGTTAAACTAGGTTCTTGCCGAGCAAAGATTCCTTATCTATGGTTAATAATTGTTTTAACCGACTGTGCGCTCCATGATAATTGGCCAGTGGGCACCGATACATGTAGGAGTTTACGTACATTAAAACATTATTGTATTAATAAGGAAGTGTGTGCATATTGTTGGTTTATATTGCAACAGTTTAATCATAATGCACGGAATGGAAAATATATAATTCCTTACATACATATTTAACTATTTATCTTAACAATATTTTGTCTTCTCTCCAATAATATTCTTGGTTTCTCAGTCCATCAATTAACCGACCTGTGTCCGTATTAAATGCTGCATGTAAGGAATTCGTACTCTGAATTATTTGTACTCGCAAGACGTAGCTGAATACAATGCTATTTTGAAACGCTGAAGAATGTAGAAACATACAAAAAACCGTCACATTCTTGTGAACAGTACACATATATTGTTTGTTCTTACTTTATGCTTTAATTCCGGTTGAAGGTTGATTTTATGAAATCTTTATATTCTATTTTTTTATCACTTGCATAATCCTCAACTCGGCATGTAGTGTGCGTTCTTCTGAGAACTGCCACACCAAAGTGGTCTATGTAAATGGTTGATATATTTTTAGGTCACCGTAATTTTAAAAGAATAAACAGTTCCTTGTATATATAGGAAAGTGATCGTCGTTCCCTGTTCTGTTCTTTATTCAGTCTCTAGATGGAGATAAGAACAGCTATATAGAAAAAAAATTGTAGTTCCCACACGTTCCGGATATTGAATTTGCTAACGTTAGTATAGAAGCATACTTAATATTTCGGTTCGAATAGATAGATATAAGCCTGTATCCTTCAGACTAAGTTCCTCTTAGTAGTCATTTATTTTACTTCCCTGCACAGTAATTTAATATTTGTGAACCTTGTTGGAAATTAGCTCTAAGGAACAGCGCTGAAATTGATGTATTTATTTAGTGTTTAATTTGCGCCGTACAAGCAGCACTATGTAGCACGAAATTGCAACAGAAGAAACAAATTTTGTTATAATTTCTTAGAGAGTATGTTCGGGAAATCTTGGAAATCTGTTTTAAAATTTGTTACAGAATGTTATGTTACAAACAACTTACTCGTCTGTAATTTTAAATAATCTGCAAAGTTTAGAATTAGAAGAGACTTTTAGTTGTACTGAGGACTTAAAAAAGTTTTCAAAATGGTACTCCTCAAGGCAAATTCCAATTTCTGCCACTTCCTAATCAAGATGATGGAGAGTGACACACTGTTTTTTCCTTTCTAACGGATGTGAACTCTTGCTGTGGAATTTACATAACGTAAACTAATTTTAGTCACTTAACATTGTAGGAAAACCGAAATTGAGTAGTCGTAGCTTCGATGAAATATTGTACTTAGCAAATGAGTAGCTGAGGGCCACTGCAGTCGAACAGTGCTGATTCAGCTGCAGACTAACATCCTTGTCTCGCATCCGATCCTTGATGCGGGAAACCCTTGTGTGACAATTGCTTTATGACTGTGATGTTCTTTCTTCAGTGAATTTTCTATCCTTACTCTGTTTCCAGTCCTTGTCATTTTATGCGTATCCAGGGAAAGAAACAAAATAAGGTTGAAAAGAATATTATAATCGACAAAGGTAGGATAGGACTAAAGAGGTTATCTGCAACGTAAATTGGTAAGAACAGAGAGGTGGGTCATAGTCATTTTATCATGTAATCCTTACACCATCTGAACCCCTATTAAATTTATGGCGTAGACTTTAATGTGTATATGTCTATACAGGTGTTTGTATATCCCTTACTATATTGGCGATGCCACCTGGTGCACAAAGTAATCTAAAAGGAAATGCCACTCCTTCACAGAAGTGACATGGATATTAATTGAAAATGGTTACACATAATTCTGTATCCATTTCTGGATAACACTAGATGAAAACTTGTTAGTTGTGGTGGTGGTGGTGGTTATTGTGGCAGTGTGTTGGATTTAACGTAATTATTTGGAATATCTGACGAATCTATTTTCAAACGGGTAGGTCGTCGACAGGGCCATTTATAACCAATGCGAACGCTAAGAGAATTTAATAATTAACAAATAAAGCTAGAAGTGAGGATTAAAAAAAGGAATTTGTTATATATACATACCAGAAAAATTAATCAAGAATAAGTATTGTTACATAAACTTTAATTCCATAATCTGGCAAGGTCAGCAAGTTAACTTTGTTAGCTGAAGATATAGGATTATAGTAAAAAAAGAAAAAATACAGCAAAAGTTCACAAGTATCGGTAAAATTCAGTCATACATAACTATTAAATTAGCAGAAACCCAATTTTTAGTATTAACTTGAATAAAGTAAACAATTTTATGTAATAATATAAAATACTTTTACAGAATTATTTTAAAGTAATAGTCCATCACCTTAAGAGCACTTCTCAAAGCTTCTTGTGGCAAAGCTATCCACATAGCAATGGTGGTATTACTATCGCCAGAGTAATAGCAACAACACTATCCATGAAAACACTACCCCCCCCCCGAGCCAAAACTGCCTGATTAGGTCATTGCAATTTATATCTTGTAGTTAAACCTCGACGGACGTATATAGGTTAACCACTGCATACATTTCACCTTGTTGCGTACCTTCATTCTGCTTCGTACATGGTAATGATTCCGCAAGGGATTTGAATATGTTGCAGGTTTAGTTAGTTCTACTTTCGCTCAGCCATGTTTCGTCATGTAGGCTGAGGGTTTAGAGAGGTGGATGAATCGTTGACATTATGCTGCATTTTGAAGCAGATGTAATAACGTGGATGAAGTTTATATTGAATCTGAGATACACACGAAAGTCGGGATGAAATGGTATAAAACCCATGTCCTTCTGGCAACGCACGGTCCAGTATGTGACAACACAAAGGCGGTATTACTTTCTTCAGTGTCCTTCTTATTCCCAATGTGGGATATCCTATTTAATGCGAATTGGAGAATGCGTAGTTTGAAAGAAGTCGAGCCAAAACTGCTCAATATCTCTTACTAACTTCGAAATTACTCTACACTTTACTCTTTTATATTTGTTTTGCGATTATATTGGTAAAGAGTTAGAAGTTCCATTGTCGCTCTTTTTAAAGTTTTGATGCATATTTTGTTTGTTTCATGAGGCTGTAGAGGTTAGGGAGATACGATTGTCCGAAAGCGTGTGGATTCCGAATAGAACATCAACAATGAAGTCAGAGATCAAGTAGTCATCCTTTTTTAACTTACTTTGACGTGTTACTGGTGAGATCTAAAATAGTGAAAAATTCTTGTTAGAATAGCCGATTATGTTGTTAGTGTCAGACTTTTGTGAGACCGATATTAATTTATGAGCGTCGTCTCTTGACTTCTTTAGGAGTAATGTGCAACTGGAGACTTTAAAGTTGCGGTAAGTTTTGCTGTACCTTTCACATTATGGCACTGCTGAATTTCCTAATCTCACACAGAACCTGACGTAACTTTCATGTTACGGCAGTTACGCATTTAAATTACTAATACAGTATGAATAAAAACTATCAAAAAATGTTCGACCCACGCTTTCTTGTTTCTAAGTAGAGTAGCCAAGTGGCGATGAACCAAGTTGGCAGCCACGATTTCTCAGTTTAAACATGCTGAATAGCGCTGTAGAAAACAGACGCAAATTGTAATGGGAATGAGTTTATAGTGCTACGTTTATTGTCTTGCTGGAAAAAAGGCTTTCTAGAGTCAAAACACGTAAAATCGAGTGCAAAGGAAACAGTTGCATGTTTTATGTAAGATGCTGCATGGTTTAAGTAATCTGAAGTAATGTAGTATAGAATTTCTTGTACTACTTCCTGTTAACCTTGTATGTTCCAGGAATGAATCCACAAGATACAGACTACTGATAATTGCATTGCTCTCTTATACTGCCTAAATAATTTAATTTCAATATATGGGGTGTTAATAGATTTTGGATGACTTCTTTTCGTAACAGAGGAAAGTAATCGAAATTTAGTGACCTATTTTTTCCAGATATTTATCAACAAATTTCAGTCTACAGTAAAACAGCTCAACTCTTTCACATACAGTGGGATGTAAGAACATATACTTAGCCTACAACATGCAGCAACGAAATGCGATTTCAGAATATATTTTGGGCTCACATGTAATAAAATTACGTCAATTGGCACTATAAGTACACGTTTATTGAAAGAATTCTTGATTCGTGAAGCACAATTTGGGGATCAGAAACACGAGGAACTGTAAATTTAGTGCATCGCATAGCTCTAAAATTGGACCTAGAAATTAAAGTTTTTGGCTAGAAACGTTCTTTCGTAAGTCGCACGGTGCTTGAGATAACAAAATGTGGGAAGTCACTCCCTACTAAGATTCGTGCTAGATTTGTAAGATTTTATTACCAGTCACTACTAAACAACAGACTGAGCGCCATTTTTACGTCATACAACTACAGATATGTTTGTGGTGTGCCAGTGTAACCTACATACTGCGCACAAACTGTTGATGTGTAGGCCATTTTTATTTTTTATTTTTTTTTGCAGGTAAACTTTCAAGCGCAAAGCTAGAAGCAAGTCTCGTGTTCTACGGCGAGAGCGATGACAGATTAAAGGTCGAAGCACAACAAATGCCCTGCCCTTACCACCTCATTTGAGTAGAATAGGCCTGTCCGCCAGCTTCTCTACGCTAAATGGCGCTGGTTGCTGGTGGGTAAAGTAGGACTGACGTGATGTGGTTTCAGACGTGTTCCTGGTAATAATGGAGTCAAAATTGAGACCCTCACAGAAATGAAATTTGAAGTCGTATTGTTGGTAAATTTCTACCAGACTCTACAGCGTAAGATTCCTGAAAACACAAATCTTTTCATGTATATCGTGTTCTACGAAAATAACCCACTTACTGTTCGTGTTCTACCTCACGAATGCACATTATTCTCAAACAGCTAGTGAAAGTCGGTTCATTACGGGACCAACCCACAGAACATCATCCATAATGACAAGACCCTTATAATTGAGCCAGAGTAATTTACCGTTCTGTTAATAAATGTCGACAAACGTGGCCTTGTTTTCATTTTGAGGGTTTAGATTTCCAGCTTTTATGAGGTAATTTGGAAACTTAACGGAAAAGAGCTGCCATTACTGCCATCCAAAATTAACTTTGCCTTACTTTACGAAGCCTCTAATACTATAAATCCTACCCAAATTTCATTACTTTATTTGAAGCAGGTCATATTTCTGCGGTGTAAACCCTATAGCCTAAAACGTACCAGCTGAAAACAGAGTTACGCCTGACTAGTATATAATCACATTCATATTTGGACGTGATTCCCTACCATTTTCAAAATTAATTCGATACTGTATAACCTACGCAGCTGAGATGGTGTGTTTTAAACTTCTTTAGAAACAATTATCTCTTTCTGAAAAAAGAGGTTTTAAGTGTAAATATGGAGTTCTTCGCGCGCCTAGTACCACGATAGAAAGCTGTACAGGCAGCGTGAATATTAAGCCCCAAGCATTCTAGATTCTATTCTCGGTAGGTTTGATTTACCAGCTCGAGGTTTGTTCGTGGCGTCTCTGTCCGGGTAAGATTCTGTCAGTACAAATGGGATGAGAAAGTGCATGGATTCCGAACAAGTCTGGACGTTAAGTGGATTGAGTGGGGCTTAAGAGGCGCATCAGCTTCTAAGAATGCTTCTTTGAATCTCTTGAGAGGATCGTGATAAAAATCGATAAGCAACAGTAAAACCAACAAGACGGACACACTGACACATGGCGCCGAATATACCAGTACGCGGCTAGAAAGATGATTTTTAATAGGAGATAATCTATATATTTGTGTGTGTGTGTGCGTGCGTGCACGCGCCTTATTGACTAAGTGTATATATTATGTCGTTCGGACACCTTAGTGTTTGTTACGTACTTGTGTACAGGTGGGCAGCTTTATGCCCAAAAACAAAGAAAGAAGGCTTTCCTTAATACACTGTTTTACTGGAGAAAGACGTGGAAAGATAAAGGGGAGGAAGGAACTGCGCGAATGTTGAAGATATGAAATAAATTATTCTCCTTTTAATTTGAACCGGCGTCTTAGGATTGCAGTGCTAAATATCAATGACAAGCAGCAAACCTGAGAAAGTAATGTGGGTGCCTGATGTTTAAATTTGTAAAAATACGTAGTGTATGTAGTATATATATACTAGTAGAAACTCTAAATAATTACGTATTTGCGCTAGTCGCTGTGTAAATAAGGAAACACAGAGTGTGTGCCTAAGCACGAAACCCCCTCCCAGAATACACAGACTCCCCATACAGTTTACAAACTCCCTCATATAATCTACAAACCCATTCACAGAATCTACAAACACACTCATAGAATCTACAAACCCCTCGTAGAACCTACAAACATAATCATGAAATCTACAAACCCATATAGAATCTACAAACCCACACATAGATTTTACAAACCCCACAGAATCTACAAACCCACTCATAGAATCTACAAGCCCCTCGTAGAACCTACAATCATAATCATGAAATCTACAAACCCTCATAGAATCTACAAACCCACTCATAGAAATTACAAACCCCACAGAATTTACAAACCCACTCACAGAATCTTCCAACCCCCATAGAATCTACAAACCCCCTTATAGAACCTACAAACCTACTCATAGTCTATAAACTCCATAGAATCTACAAGCCCACACATGGAATCTACAAATTCCCCATAGAATCTTTATATCCCATAGAATCTACAAACTTACTCATAGAATCTCAGAATGACAGAATCTGTTATACAAGTAAATCACAGCATTTTAGAGCAGTTGCTTTAGATGATCTCCAACTTTCATACACGATTGGCACTTCGGAAACGAATAATTGACATTGTCTGAAGTTCTTGCCTCTAAATTGCTGATAATGCTCACCTAATAATTTCCTTAAGTTCGTCTTGTGTGTGTATGTGGATGTCTGCCCCCCGATAGGTTTACCTGCTATTCTGATTATTTATGTGGCCATTTAAGTAATCTCAGCTGTAAATTAATTTCGCTGTGGATCGTCTTCAACAGAAGACAGTGTTCCACAGACACACTTACAAAAACATACTGTCTTAACAAAACTTTGAATTTTCGAACAGCTGCAAATGTTTAAGGCTCCAAAGAAAATATTTTATGCTTGTTTGTTTTTCAAGGTAAGCGCCTTAAAATTTTCGTGGACATGAATTTAAGGTACTCTCTCAAACACTATTTAATATCTTTCCGAAAAAAAGAACACATAGTGATTGTCATAGCTTCTTCCTTGCTAAGGAAACTTTTGTTCGAAATTTATTCTTGAGCGCAATAAATGTTGGTTTATAAGGAGCTGATACCCCAGAAAATCTACTTATACTCCTAACTTTCCTAACACATATATCATACGATTTCATTCTTACATAGGTTTCTACCGCAAAGCGAAAAAAAAACAGTGATCCACATCACAATAAAAAGCCTCCGTTTTACCTGCCACGAACAAAATTTACGTCTGTTACACACAGGAAAAGAAACTGGGCTGTCAGTACGCATTCAGTGACGCATATTAACAGAACGTGCGGCTGCAAACTGCTAGGAATGTGTCATACATCTGCCGATAGCAGAGCTGACTGCGTGACTTTCGCTTTTAGCTGTTCGTATAGCTTACGATAGGCCTGCTCAACCCCTATGTCGCGCAGACAACTTCGACAAAATTGGTTTGCATGCGAGCAACATGAAATTAAAAATACAGAATGCAGAACAACTAGGGTGTGAATGTTTTAGCACGTTTTTACAAAATGAATTAGTAATGTAATGTACACCTTCTGAAAGAAACAGCTCTTAAGTTTTCAAACTTCCTTCTGCCGTTTAGCTCGGTTTTGCTAGGGAAAGGGTTAAAAAGCATTTTCTTATAAACCAGTCCCCGCGGGCAACATAAGTGTTCGGACAATAAAGTTCGCGAACTCATCGCGGTTGAAGTTTTACATACCTCATTGCTGAATACCGCCGTGGTCGCATTTAAAGTACTCCCCTTGGGAAGCTATACACTGATGCCAGCGCCTAGTCCACCCTTCAAAACAGTTTTGGAAATGGTTTTGTGGAAAGGCCTTCAGAGCTGCCGTTGTATTGTTCCGGATGACATCAATGTCATCAAAATGCCTTCCTTTCAATATTTCCTTTATCTTCAGGAACAGAAAAAAGTCACTGGGGGCTAGATCCGGTAAACTTGCTCTAACATCTCTCTGATTTCGTTTCCACTCTTTCCAAGTTTAACAAGAAATTTAATGTTCGTTCGCTGCTCTAATTCAAGCTCCAACATTCTCGCGGAGGCACACCAAAACACGCACACAGTAATAGATGCCACTCGGAAAGAGACTGCCATAGATCAACAACACAGCTGTGAAACGTTGATATGCCAACGTCATCAAACCATACTAAAGTGTTTGTCCAGTGCTGCCACGGCAAGCACACGGTGGTGAGTTCGCGAACTTAATTGTCCGACCACGTAGCCCTTATTTACGGACCACATTTTGCCCACGAACTACGGGATGAGCAGGACTGGCCTATGCATACACACATATACAAAAGCAGGTGTCAGAGGTTCTTCATTGAGCTTCCTGTTCTTTTTCGTCCTTTGTTTTAGCCTCTGTGTAATATTATTGTAGGAAAATGGTGGTTACGTGTTGCGCATTAGAATGTGCATAGTTGGAAAAAGTGGATACCGAAGCGTTTATTTGGATTGCTTAAACATTTTGAAAACCCGCAACAATTCGACAAATGAAATGCATTAATGTCTTTAAAATGTCGGGCGGCTTCTTTTGGCACATCTAATATGGTACATTAATAGCAGTCAAACTACAAATATTAAGCTGTATCATCATCAGCAACAGCAGCAGCACGATATAAACCATTCCAAGTTTTTTTATCTCAGTAATTAACCAACTTGTTGCACAAAATTTTTGTTTTACAATAAATTTATTTAATGCCTCTACATGTTTCGAGTACATGTGCTCGGAGCATGCAGAGGCATGAAATAAACTTATTGCAAAACAAAAATTTTGTGCATCAAGTAGGTTAATTACTGAGATAAATATGCTGAGATGCACGGTCAGCAAAACGTCAAAACATTCCACGTTTATTGCTTCTTCATGGGTGTTGGTCTGTCCGTCTTTTCCTTGGTCGACCTACGTCTCTTTTACCAATTTGTTTTCACACACTAACTTGGAAATGCGTGTATTGGTCTTTCTTCCATAATGCTGAACCACATGCATCTATAATCCATAATTTTTTTTTTTAAATTAATATGTATCCTGCATCTGACCTAAAAACCTTTATCTGTGTGGTCTCAGTTCCTCTTTCAAGCTCTTTCAACAAAGTCTGAACCTCACACCCGTGTAATGACGTTGGTGCCCACACCATGTGACATCATTTCTATAATGCTTCCTTACTACTTTATATATACGTGCGTATATGTGTCGAATTGTTCACGTGCTCTAAAAAATTTTGGCTTATGTACACCATTATTATTTATACGATACATTAACCCTTTATAGTTCATTTCTTTTATTTATTCAGTTACTTTTTTTTCCAAACATTATTTTCGCTGCCATGTTCTCACTGCTTTTCAAACCCATCAGTTTTTTTAAAAGTAAAACGCTTAAAGTTGTTCTCGTTACAAATTGCATTGAATGTTCATAATGCCCGCTGGAGGGCACGTCTGTTGCTGCAATAACTGCCTAATCAACAGCAAATAAAACGGCTTGGAATATTATGATTTGTTCGAAAGTGATTTCTTCATTGGCGTAGTTTGTCACTTTCTGATAATATTTAAATTAAAAGGCTATAATTATAGTGGACACCCCTCTTTGACTCCCTGGTTTATTTCTATTGATTCTTCTTCTTACGGATTTTTTCCCTTACGTACTGCAATATTCGTATACAGAAGTACGATTTTTAACACAACTATTAAGTGCTTTAAAAAGGCTTTGTCAATCATTATTTGACCAAGTCAGTTACTTTTAATTTAATCGAATGTTTTTTCATAATCTAAAGAAAGCAACTAGATTCGGTAAGTTAAATATCCCGTGTTTGTCATTTATTTGATTAATAATGAAGATAAATCTTCATTCAAAATTACAAATTGATTTTTGCCTCTGCTTCTACAAGTAATTTTGTAACGAAATTCTGTCGGGGTCTAAGGAATGCAACAACTGGAAAAACATCTAGACTTCATATTATGAATTACTGTACAATGGAATTAGTAATTTGCTTATTTCATTTTTTACAAAATTTAAATTTAATTTTTAAAATGATTGCGCTCCATATTTCAGTACTTTCGCGTATTTACGAATTTGAAGAAAATCAGATGGACTTATTTCTTAGACATCCTTGTTAGAAGTTGATTCAGAATTTACAGGACTGCAACAGACTCGTAAAATATAATGACATGCATTTTGTCAGTTTGGTCTGGTGAAGTAATAATAAGCTTCAGTGCAAATGTAATGAGGTGGAACATAAAGGAAAGGTCAGGGGTTCACTGAGATAATGAATGAAACTCTAGCGTCCTGAGCGAGGAGATATTAGACAATGAAGGTATTTCAAAGCGAAGAGAATAGATGGGATTTGTACGTCTTTGTCTTCACCTCTTCTTCCCTTTGTCCTTAGCCGTGGCCTATGTTATGATAAAAAGATAAGGAAATGTACTTAGTTGAAGGGACTAAACGTGTCATAATTTAATTTGCCTTGTTTAGCACTTAAGCATCATCATTTACTCTCATCTGTCTCCCTTCCTTCGACCTATCTAAACATCTCTAATCATTAATCCATCGTCCGTCCGTCTGTCTGTCCATCTTACCATGCGTCCTTCTATGCATCAATCTGCTATCTTTCTATCCACCGAACCACCCATTCATTCTTCATCCACCCATCTACCTATCCACCCAAACGTGATGTCTGTAATCTTCAAGCTTCAAGTCAACGGCTGATATACCTTCAGTCATGTGACATGACGTGGGTAGTTCACAAAGTCATTTTCTTCAAACATAAGGGACTAACATCATAGCACCTTTCTTTCGTGAGAGTAGTCGTAGGCCTAGCCCAAAGGAATCCGTAGACAACACTGGCTATAGACAGTCCAAGTGACGTCCGCTCCGCCCCGCGCAGTCCTGATTTAATGACGGAACCTCGAGCCTGAGTACTGCAGATCGGGCGGCAGTTTCCATCTGTCGTTATGAGACAGTGCAGCTATGAGCGGGTCCGCGTTCAGCTGGACGCGCTATTATTACAACTACCGATATGTGACCGGGCCTGCTCCAGTTGGGCCAGCTGCACGGTAGAAGAGCAGACAGATCGCGTCTTGGACTTAGGGTTACTCTTCTACTGCATTAATAAAGTCCCCAGTATAGTTAATTTTTTTAACGGTCATTTGAGCTGACAGGTTTTAGATTTAAAAATTATGTTACATAAAGAACTGGCCATTGTCTTTTCTGGTTCGTTATTACCTTTTTCTCATTAACTTCTGATAAAGACAGCCGACACTTTGAAGTTGTGTTAACATAAATTTGAAGAAAGGAATTATGAACTTTGTTTAATTTAAGTATATAAATTTGTACGCACATATATACAGCTTGGTACACTTAGACTGTTCATTCAATTTATTGAGCCGCTCAGGCAGAAGCGGCTGACGCAATTGACGTCTCTGTGGAGCGTAAAGTTACGGATTGCTAGGGAATTGGGTAAACTTTTGGCTTAACACAGCACAAACGAAACATGAAGACATTGCAGAGGGGTGACAGAAATGCCCATCTTTGTTGTTGTTGTTGTTGTTGTGGTGGTGGTGGTGGTGGGGGTTGTGGTGGGGGTTGTGATGGTTTTTGACAAGACGAAATAGGAGAACTGCATGTTGACTGGAGAAAATAGATGAAATGAGTACTAGTCCTGTACAAGTTTCTTGAAATTCTCTCAGACTCTTTGCAGAGGAGTTCAGGGCTTAAAAGCTTTGAACAAACCCTGTTAAGATATCCGCTATTATTCCGCGCCCCGAGTGACAGAAAAACTTCAGACGTTTCCGCGTGATTGGCTCAGCGATTTTCTGAATGTTTTAAGATGATAACACTGTTCATTGACAAAGATTTTGTAACGAGTGGAAGAGTCAAACACGTTTAGTCAGCAATCTTAAAACTGCTCCATTTGTCAGTATGAGGGACATTATTCGCTGAATTAAAGAAACTGGTTTCGCAGGCATCTTTTTATGTGTGAACAGGTAAGTGCCTTTCTTGAAGATTTTGTCCTTCATCTGGCAGTTGATAAATATGTAGACACATAAATGCAAACATACTGCATATAACTTGAGTGCACGCGCGCGTGAACACACACACACACACACACACACACACATATACACATACACATACATAAGACTTTACGAAAATTTTAATGCTTAAGAGTGTGCTCATTCAGATATTGGCACAGTTCTAGTTGCGAACGAATGAAAGCAGACACTCAGCTGCCTGCAGCCATTTACACATCATGGACGAACACTCAGCTCACGAAGGGTAAACACTTCGAAAGCACGTAGCTACTAACTGTTCTTTGCACGACTCCCTTCTTGAACAGTCACGGTGGTTCGCGGAAATAATGGGGCAGACATCTTACCTGCATTCCGAGCTACGTCTTAACAGACGTAATTTCCGCCGTTCTTGTGCAGCTTTACTCTAAATCATGCTAACATCTGTTATCCTCCCATTCTTAATCGTGTGTGATTTAAACAATATTGCACTCTCACCTTATACGTGTCATTTTTGCGTAATATGAGTCATATGTTCATTAATTTATCAGAAACACCCTTTCGTCGACCAGAAAATGATTACTTTTCTTTGTGACTTATGCCATATATTGTTTTCTGACTTTGAAGTTGTTGAATGTACTCAATTTAGGGAATGCACGCATTCTGGAAGACGTGCTGTTTCAGGATCACTTTCTTCTGTGGTACGACGCTGCGTGAAGGCGTATTCTGATCCCGACATTTCGAGAGAAAGTTTCATTTGGAATAGCCATAGAGGTAGAGTCGTGTCCCAGAAGGATGGAATTCTTAGCTACGCCACTGCTTAAACAACATTTACAAGTTTTTTAAGCTCATGGTTCCGTGCATCATAATTCAATATTAATAAAAATCCAACCAGATGCAACAGTATGCACATATATATTTATTGCAAAGTCATTCTACATGTTTCGGGTGTCACAGCACCCATCATCAGGAGTACTAAAAACTGTCACCGCAGCCTCCGGTACAGGTCATAATATCGGTACAGTTACTTCCCTCCAACGTGGCCTGATCGGGCCACGTTGAAGGGAAGCAGTTCTACCGATAGCATGACATGTACCGGAGGCTGTGGTTACAGTTTATAGTACTCCTGATGATGGGTGCTGTGACATCCGAAACATGTAGAGTGACTTTGCAGTAAATAAATATCTGCATACTGTTGCATCTGGTTGGATTTTTATTAACATTGAACATTTACAAGTGTCGTTTATCTAGAAACCCTTAAGGCCAGTCTGTGCCTACACATGCTGCTCAAACCACACGTGTTGCAACGAGTAGACACGGAAATTTACAAACGATTGAAATAATCCCATCTGTCTCTAAAATTTAGCTAATATATTAAGCAAAGCGCTATGGACCACCTAGACAGAATAAATAATTCACAGCATTTTGATGCCGGCATCCATGCTGCAATTATGCAGTATTTCCACCATGAGAACTGGACACTTCCCTTTAGTTAATAACGTAATTCCATGAGAAAATCGTAGAGCATCACAGTAAATTAAGACTCAGTTTTTGACCAGCAACTAAATATCTTGAGATCCATTGTCATCGCCATGGTACTGTACATAGTCAAACCTAGTACGGAGAAGCCGAAATGAAATGTAATAGATTCTAGTGCAAATTACTTCACACTTCTGATGAGTGCAATACATCATCAGAAATTTTCATGTCAAAATAAAAAGAATGTTCTGAGACAAGTAAATATAAAAGGATACAAAATAGGGGAGGTGAAGTTGTGGATACGGTATATGCTGTGTTCTCCATACAGAGGACGCTAGCAAGGGGTGCTTTCTCCTTTCAGCACCCTTATCATGTTCTGTGGTTCAGTGCTAACTTTACTTTGTTGAGAAAGCTGTTTTCAACTGCCATGCTTGATGCATCACCTTAAGACGGATCATCCCGTTGTATTTGATGAAGCAACAGGAAAAATGACCATCATTCGCATCTACTTTTATTGCAAAATATTCAAATGTAAAATAAAAGAGTTATGATTGACGGCGATTTTCCCTAAAATAAATATTTTGAAAGAAAAATAATTTTCTCCGCTTAAAAAATTTTAAATTATCGATCCAGTTTAGGAAGTGATTTTGCACAGTTTGTATTTTTTTTTTTGGGGGGGGGGGTTTCCATTGTAATTACTAGCCCTGGGCGCCAAAAGCCTAGCTACGCCTTTGCATATTTGCTGCTTCACCGAGCCGGATTCCGATTAGCTACTCGGGGCTAAGCGAAAGCTCCAACATTTTCAGCAGTTAGCACATGTATAGAATTTTCAGAATACTAATTAATTAAGACTGGAGTTTAGAGGCTACACAAACATTTTGCGACGCGCTTCATAGTCGCTACAGTTTGTGTTTAGAAGCTAATGGGCCTATTTATATGTGACTAGTATTTTACGGTGAAATGCAGATATATTCCTTTTCCAAATTTTGTTACTATATCGAATATCTCTGTTTTGGTCTCCTATGTTGTGAAATGTGGTCTATATTGTTTAATTACTTCCATTACGCAATACCCGAAAGTTTTACTGCAATCAAATATAATTTAATATATGGCGATCCACGGAGAAATTCATTAGTTCCTGTAATTTGATTTCTTAAAGACGCTACTTGGACCGATTTCATAATATTTGTGTTTACTTTTTGCTGATCATCTGGAAGTCCTTTTCTTTTATTCTGCAGGACTTTTATGTAACTGTGTGAAATACCATTTGAGCTGACTGTACCAGGCAAGTTTATTTTCTCATAACGATAAAGAAAATGGATATAAAAGTGCTTTCTTTTAAATCTGAAAAGTATTATGTTCGTATGGGATTTGGTAGTCGGTTTGAAAATACAGAATCTGATTTTATTTTCCGTTGAAATTGTGGTTACTGAAATGAGTTGTAGTTTTTCCCCCCAGAAATGTATGTACAAAAATAATGCGTCCCTATCATTCTGACAATTATTATTACACTAGTAGTTTTTTTTTTAATTAATAGAATATTTACTTAAACGTAAATATTGAAAATATCGCCTGAATTTTGTTTGCTATTCAACAGTGCTTTCATGATGTTAGTGATTACCAGTATTTCCATACCTTTTCAAGAACCTACTAACATAATTATTTTATTGCACGACATGGAAAAATAAGCTGCAGTTCTTAGATATTTCCGAATTAACATTTCGTTTAGTGCTTGTGACATATCGCTCCGCAGTGTATTTTGTTTGGTGATAGAGTAATAATGCTCAGAGCCCAATTTCTGATTTAAATTTGTGACATTCGGTATTAATTTGTTTGCTGTCAACAATGTGGGCACGCAATATTAAAGTCCGCATCTCTCAGTCGTTCTGCGACTGCCTCTTTAGTATTCTCAGCAATGCATAACTACTGCAATGCTTATGTAAACATCTCGCTTGTCTCGCTTTAACGCTCCTGCACATGAGTCCGTGGTCTGACAACGAGGTCATTCCAGGGCCAAGGAAAAAATAATCACCCGTCAAACTGCCGTGTTGCTTTTAATCTTCGCCGCTTTACTACATCCCATTTTCAACTGTCCGAAAATTGAAAACATTTTAGAATAGCAGAAGCTATGAAAACACAAAGACATCTCTGTCGTTCAAATTGTATGCAGTTTTTTATTTTAGCGTTAGCTTCTTAATTTAACCGACTCGTTTGTGTCATCTTAGTCGGTCGGAGGCAGCCTTCAAGTACTGACCGTCAACATGACAGATTCGTGTGAAATTAGTTTCACTAAAGAACCTCGTGATGCCAGAAGCGAAGACACTATATCGAAGCCAGGCGACGTTACTTCTAAGGAATGTTCACCGAAGGTCGTATATAAACCTGGGAAATCCAAATCACTTTCAACTTTCCTGCATCTCGAGCATACTTCTACATGTAACTGCACACAAACCGGAAGACTAGGGAGACGTGTCAAAAGTTTGACGCCAACAGAATTTTTACACACAGTAGTGCAAGAAGGTACGTCACGGAAGCTTTCTGCACCTGAGCTGGGTATGGCCGAGAAATGCAAGGAAAATCAGATACTCATGTACGCTAATAACTTTCATATTCTGCACCAGCAGCAGAGGACAAAACACTTGATTGTTCCGCATCTTTACTACAGAGACAGGCGCAACTTTCAGTATCGTCACGTAGGTGAAGAATCGCCGCTTGCACTTGATGAATTCTGGCTGCTAGGAAGAGATTCACACGAAGAACTTCCCAGTGCAAACTCTGCCATTTACATCTTAGAACAGTCAAAGCTTCAGTCTGAAAGACGCGGGAATGTGACGTATCTTGCAGTCGACGAAACTGTTTGTGGTAAGAGGAACACCCACAAAAAAACTAAAAGAAGATGTTCGACGTCGGATACAAGGAGCACCAACAAGATGCCGGACCATCAGCGGAGCCGTCAGTCGCCGAGTCCCAATTCACAACAGCTCGGTAGCCAGAAAACTGGTGTCCCGATATACAGTGAAATGTCCGCAAGTGACAGGTCAGGCGATAATAATACAGTTACAATTAGCAGCAACAGGAGAGAGATTGCCGACCCAGAATCGGATAGTGCTTATGAAGATACGGCATCCAATGTGGTTAGTGCTTCTGATAAAAGACGACGTCTGATAGTATCATTATTTACAGCTTTTGTGATCATGCTCGTTGCTGTCGCAATAATAATGATATCAGCTACTCTCAGCATTGGAGCTGGCGGCACTGGTTCTACTTAATTCGGCCACACGTGAGTAACACCACTTTTACACATATTCTAAAGTTAACATTTGAATATGTTGCTAAATACGAGTTATTTGTTATGAAACATTCGATTTTTACAAAGCACAAACTCCATTAGTCCACATGTACACGGATTATTCGCTCATTTTGAGACACATGTAGGAAACATGGACACCAAAGTGGTATATAAGTTCAGAATCAAAAAATATATGGAGATAAATCGCGCTTCGCCCCTTGATAATCAACTTAGTTATGAATAAATCTGCATTTTCTACGGTAAAAAAGTAAATTCGTCTCCACTACAAAAACCAATCAGTTAATAATATTTAGGGAAATAATTACTGTTTATTGTCAGAATCGTAAGGAAAAATACACCGTCTGTGCAAAATTCAGGGTCTATTAATGTTATAGCGGGTGGTATATAATTAACACTGGGATTCAAGTAGTGAAAGCAGCTGGCTGGAGGCGCGGTCTCCGATATTAGATGATACATATGGCGTGGTCGAAAGTGGAAACCTAAAATTGCATTGCGTGAAAACAACGTACTTGTGACTAGATTTGCCAATAATTTTTATATTCAAAAGATTTAACTTTTACCAAGAGAATAAACTGAGGGCCTAACGGGCAGAAGATTTTCCTAAGTGGCAAATCGTGCTGCTCTTTTCAGAAGTTCGCTTGTAATAACAAGCTTATCAATCCTAATTTAAGGTCTCGCAGTTCCTTCATAATTCTTCGTGCTTCTCCTTATGTTGAAAAGCGCCTGTTTATATGGAAAATAACCTTCGGCTTCCTCGAAAAGGGGAGAAATATATTGAGTAGATGAGTTGACTGTTAGTTTCTTAAAGAAGGCGCTGCTTTTCAGCTTCGGTTATTCGTTCCCTATAGTATTTATTTGAAGTACAGAATATGTTACAATGTATCATCTACTGAGAATGAATTTGTTCCAGAAACCGTGTTAAGAAACTCGCAAAATCTACTCAAATGTTGCATGATAAATTATGCTTCTCAATTCGACAGATATGTAGCTTGTCTGGGAAATGTCCGAAAGTATTTACGTAATCTCCTATAGTTATTTTTACAGTAAAATGACTTTAATGGTTGCTTTAAGCATAAGCAGCGTAAAGGAAAGCAACCGGATTCCTGCAGTAAACTGTTGCTCAACAGGCTAAGTATCATATGACAAAACACATGTGTCGACCATTAGACGGGCAAGGTTGTGGTTGCCATTTATTCTTCAGTAAATAAAGAGTTTATTATATTTACCCACCATTTCGTTTCTACTGTGTGATTGACATACATTTTAAGATGTTTACCTTGCTTCACGTCAATAATGCTTTGTCTTATACGAGCAGGAATATACAAGGTGGTTCAAATGTGACCGGGACTGATGTCGTCAGATTTACACACAAACAGTCCCGGTCATATTTGAATCACCTTGTATTTAGAATCGCATATTTCATTTATAATTAAGTTAATTTAGTAAATGATCATAAGTTGCAGTTGCACTTCCATTTTAATTTATACTCCTTGTTAGTTTGAAATTAACGAGTTTCATAGAGTATCGTTGTAAATATTATATACTTAAATATTCCATTCAATGAAATTATTCTTTGGTCTCATAAAATCTCCTCACTGTCATAATTGTAGTCACTTGCTCACACGCCTTAAATCCAACCAGTTACATGTCAGCAAACCTCAATGTTATATGAAGTTTCTCCGCAGTCTGCAACGTTGGTAGATTCATGGCCCAGTTATCTCTAAGAACAAATGCAGTGCGTAGATCTGTCACGCGAACTTTATCCACTACGGAGTACACGATTTTAAAATCCGTCTTTTCCTGCTGCTTGGCGTGCCTTATTTCATATAATAGCTTCGAGGCGCCGAAGTCTAGCCTGTAATCAGGTCCCGCAACTTTTGAAAGTATTTCTAGAACTGTAGCTAAGATTGTGTATGAAATATTACCAATTTCTCTTCGGTTTTTTTAAATTCTTGAAAATATGTGTATTTCCTACGTTTTATAATCTCCAGTTAATCCACGATTAATGTAACAAAACGGTCAGAATTTGTTTCTTCGAAAGACACAGATCTTATGGTTTAGCGCAGTCACTGCCTTTTAAGGTCATATCAAGGGAACTTTATGAACCGCGTGCGGATTTTCGTAGCAATAATATGTTATTGTGACTTTCCACTTTATTTCCTGTGCAAACTGGGCCTCGTCTGAGAAATATGTGCTTCGTATTTTACGTTTAACAGATACGAAACCAGTTCGATTTTTTTTTTCTTTTCTGTATAGTTTTCTGTTACACATTCCTGAAGACGAATATTTTTAACGAAGCTTTTCTTGCTAAAACCGTGAAGGCTGAACTCTGTGAGCTATGTTAATTTAAAGTACATTTGAAGTACACGGCATAAATGATAGTTGAAGAATAAAAGACCAACTTGATGTCACTTGCTATTTTATTTCACTTCTTATGTGCTCAATATGTTTCGGACATTAATATATCCATCATCAGGAGCTTGCGACTATTCTACTGAATTACCACATTGGTCGTATTATTCTTGGTTCGGTGTGTGTTGGAGGTTCGGTGTGGTTGGGTTGGAGTGGTATCCGTGTTGCAGGTTGAAGCCTGTAACAAGGATACCACTCCAACCCAACCACACCGAAACTCCAACACACATTGAGCCAAGAATAATACGACCAATGTGGTAATTCAGTAGAATAGTCGCAAGCTCCTGATGATGGATATATTAATGTCCGAAACATGTTGAGCACATAAGAAGTGAAATAAAATAGCAAGTGACATTAAGTTGGTCTTTTATTCTTCAAATATCACAATTATGCACGGTCCAATAAACATAAGACACATAACATAAACTTTATTTGCGTGCAACATATATTAAGGAAACCACTGTCTGCGTCCTTTCCCAGCAAGAGTATTCTATTACCTGATGTACGTGTATAAACAAGCGCAGAAGCGAACGTAACGCGGCAGTATTTACGTAATCACGTAGTAGTAAATAAATAGTACGCACTCATCTAAAATACGTAAAAATTCCCATAAAAGTCTACATCATGAAACGTGAAATTGCTGTTTAAGAATAACAGTATATTGTGAAATTACGTTCACTAATTACGGCCTGCAACTTAACAACAAAATGAAGAGGTAAAGTAACGATGTTACCCGAGCTAACACGTTCATAAAAACAGACAACACGCCAATGCTGAAGTTTTAAACGTAAGACTGGATTTTAATAAATATTAGCAAACTAGTGAGATCTCACTAACCGACAATACACGTTGCAAATGTATTTATGTTTTTTTTTTAATTTTTATAAACAAATGCCCGATGATGGTTCGTTGAACCGAAACATGTAGCATTGACTAAAATATATTGGGGAATTGTGCTGACTGTAACACTTCGTTTGTATTCAATGTAATTAGAGTTAGTGTTCAATGAGAATGTCAGAACTCGCAAAGACGCGGTATTTTCCTCTTGCAATTGCCTACTACTGCATGGATTTGCTTCAAAAGATCCTCTATGAAATCAGCTGACCGCAACATAAAATTTACGCAGAAATACCAACTTTACTTTTATCTCATTTACCAAGTCATGCGGCCAGGATTTGTGTGATGCTTGAAAGTAGCGCTATGGCTACGAGTTACATAGAAACGGCTGAAGATAAACTTAATTTCGTGCTTTCAAACAATACCGTGTTTTGGAGGGATGTAGAAAAGAGTCAGATGAAATGCAGGAACAGCTCAACGTTACCAGGTGGTAGCGGTGGTGGGTGACCTTTGGCCTACTCTACATGAGGGGAAAGAGAAGTAAAGAGAGAAGTAGAGGGAGCAGCGCCTCCACGGATCGAAGCGCCGACGCCTGGAACTAAATTTCCTAGTGGTCCAGTCGAAGCTCTCTAGCATCCCTTATGCTCACTGGATGCTGCTGGAAGATCTGAGTACAGTGACGATTGTTGGGCTGAGTAGGGACGGGGTTGGGGCGACGACGGGACGTATCAACCCCAGGATTGTCCCCACCCACCCACTCACTCACCAGCTAACCGCGCGAAGGGGAATGTTACAGGTGGTTCTTTTGCTTAAGTTACTCGTATGTCCTGTTAATACTTTTTGTCGAAATTCGTTGGATCTCATTACTGAAGAACGGGAACATTATTAGATGATTATGAATATTGGTTACAGTCCCAGAGACAATTAGTGTGTTTATTAGTGTTCATACCGAATTTCAGTGGAGTCGCATGTTTACAGCATTGAACTGATTTTACGTGTGTTCTGGAAGTGGCGTATCCTTAGCTATGATTATACAGGTACTTTACTTAAATAAGAACAGTGAGTATTACTTATAAATATTGTGTTCATTGTAAATGCATTTGATTTCTGTTATGTAAGATGTCTATTCATATACACTACGCATTTACCGTATTCCAAATAACGACATTTCAATGTGCGAAAATCGTATTCAGACTTTTACATATGATGTGTATGTGTCAGAAACTGGAAGAATTGTAAATATTTTACTTGGTCGCACGTGTGTTAGGTGTGATCAGTTTACCGATTTAAGAGAAGTATATTAAATCTTTTTTTCGCTTGGGGATATTTTTCTTAATTAAAATGTATAATATAAGACGTAAATGCTATGAATTGTTTTAGTGAAACTGAAGCTCACTTTACACTTACCTGTACGGGAGTTAAGACAGTTTATTAGACTCTTCTGTAGAATGCAATCTACTACTGAAATCGATTTTATTTACTTCAATATATTGCCGCCCATGTGATCGAGGACAAAATCTCTCATACTCACATATACAAGATATTTCATAAATATACTCTTGCAATAAGTGAAGCCTATGCTGCTTTATAATTTGTGAGAGCTATTTTGTTTTCCCTTGTCTAAAATTTGAAAGCGCCAAATAAATAAATTAATATGTAGTTTTTTAACGACAGAGTCAGCAGCTAAAAATATAGCCTCAAATTATAAGGTGTTTAGTGAATACTGAATATGTAAGGATGATACAGGAAGCAGTCGTCAGGATACTCCATATACGCGTTTAGATAACAACCCCGACCCTTTCGTTTAACATGAAGCAGTATTACTTTGTCACTGAGATGTTTTGCAGTGAATGAATTTCACTCTTTTCACAAAAGTGTAATGACACACATAATATAATGGCGTAACCCAGGCTCCCAATCTGAACACGCTCCGAACTCAAGACAAACAGTTCTGAGTGTTAAAGACATAACTGAACAGATGTATATTCTTATTATAGAAAAATAGCATATTTTAAATTTTTGTTTGTCTTACCCGAACTAATTCGGAGGAGGCATTCTCTCTTCTGAAATGTTACGTGGCTTACAAGAACGAAGGCCTCACCTATACCGCAGCGGAAGACTGATATATCACTACAACTGAAGAATTTCCGAAAATTAGGATGATTAATTCTTGAAAATTTTATCTGATTTAGTACACCAACGTGCAAAGTTACAATTCTGCAACTGAAAAATTTCCCAAAAATGCAGGTTTTGACAAGTAACAAAGAAAATAGTTTATTTAATAAAATATACAAATTTATAGTCATTTAAAAATATTCCTGTACATTATGCGTATGGTTCTTTTAAAAAAGTAGCAAGCTTTTAATTGTGCGACTAACACTCGATGAACACTTTGTACCAGTAACATGCGAAAAGCAGTGTACAGGTAGATATTTTTAATAAGAAGCGCAGCCTTAATTTATAGTTTATACTAAAATGGTTGAGGAGGCCAAAGCCCACCCAGGGCTGTACAGCCGATCATGACGATGATGATGATGATGTTGACGACGACGATGACTAACACGGTTAGTACTCTTCTCAGAATAAGACACGTGGGGTCTGCGAACCTCTTCCTCCATAACCCAACCACTTCACGGGTAATAGCACAATTGATGTTGAAATAAGTCCACGTACCACAACAAATGAGAGAATATAAATGGAGAGTAATGGGCTGTAGCTCTAAGACCAAGTAATCTGCGGCTTTAATCGTAACTTGCGTCTCTTGCAGTTTTAAAAATTCTTTTAGTTCTAATAAACCTGTAGTTGAGTTAAGTTTAACAGTAGGTTATAAAAGAACTAAGACTAAACATATAACTTCTAATTATATTTTGTAAACTGTTTTCATTGGGAGGATATGATTAATTGTTTACATGGATCATAAACATCTGCTTGCCAAACCGAAGTCCTGTATGGTTCAGCGAACCGTGTTACGATGACGTCATCTGGAGTGGTTTTATTGGAGCTCTCTTTCGGGGAATAATGAGACGCGGGCCAATATTGGTAGCCATACATGCGCCCACACACACACACACACACACACACAAACACACACACACACACACACACACACACACACACACACACCTTTATCTTCCGTTTGAGACATTTCCATTTCAGTATCGAGAATATTTGTTAGGAATATTACAACTTTGGAGGACATAATAATGCCATTATTTATAATTTTTTACTTTTAGTTATGCCAATATGGAGGACAAGCTAATTTCTGAGGCTAAGGCGACATAAGTGTCATATGTATTCGTCTACTGAAATGATGTATGGTAACAGTCGGTGGAAAATCATGCCACATTCTTAGGGTAATATCTTGTAGAATATAAAATAACAAGATTTCCGTCGTGCGAAACTTTTCTTAAGCTTTCGGTGTAATGGCGGTAACTAACGAAACATCTGAGCTAGTAACGTAAGGTTTGGTAGGCATATACATCATTAAGCCAACTATAAATTACGTATGCGCCTTCCGTAAGTCCAGTTACAGACATGGCGACGTTACAGAACTACACATTTTATCAGACAAGTTTACCTTAAGCCCTGCAAGTTCCCTACTTAGGTATTAAGGTATTTTAAAAGGATAAAATAAAGATTACAAGACCGCAAAATTTACAGAATTATATGAGCTGTATGTAAGGTACAGGAAGGTAACTTTTTTGCTACGAATTACTTGTTAATATTGGACATAAACAATGACATTTCGGCCAGTAATAGTGTACCTTCTGTCGAACAAGGAATGCTTCAACAGAAGTAATTACACAAATTATTTTTCAGTTTGTCGGAAATTTTTCTATATAAATTGTTCATAGGGAAATTCTGTGTCCATAAACGTAGAATGTACCAGCAGTTTAAGACACGGCTTGAAATATCACTGTTTCCTTTCCCGCGAATTTCATTGTTAACGTCTGAAATGGCGTTTGTCTGAGTAATTAACCAACTTGATGCACAAAATTTTGTTTTACAATAAGTTTATTTCATGTCTCTAAATGTTTCGAGCACATGTGCTGATCATCAGGAGGTCAAAATTTCATTACACAGCCTCTGGTATCGTCACACCTATAGGTGGCCGTCTCGTGCCACCCTTTTGAAATTGAGTATGCTTGTTTTGTCCCTGTGTTATTTTACGGTTGATTTGTGTGGACTTCTACTTCCCTTTCAGATTTATGTTGACACTCTACTACAATAATTTATTTGCATTTTCAGTCATTCTTATTAATATTCCCGTAGCTCATTACAGCTCTTTCCCTTTACCTGCACTGTGACTGCGTGAACTAATTGCCACATAATATACACTAATGCAG
>Ga0123355_10001751_pt1 | contig 30332 bp, 25 predicted proteins | sample TergutEmb28metaG_3_FD_89872 | JGI IMG/M metagenome (GOLD analysis project Ga0123355, IMG submission 89872) | Embiratermes neotenicus P1 segment gut microbial communities from Petit-Saut dam, French Guiana - Emb289 P1 | ecosystem: Host-associated > Arthropoda: Insects > Digestive system > Gut ... | reverse complement strand
CTTTAAGAAAATTTGGTTTTCGAATCCACCACGCTTTCGTTTTTTAGCCAGTCTAAATTCTTCAAGCTCCAAGAATGTTTTATTTTGTGATTGCAATATACTGTGTATAACTTCCAAAATATCTGCCAACTCTTCAATACTTTCGCTTGCTAAATATTCAGCGATTTCCTCTTGGAGTTTTTTGTTCAGTTCTCGCCTAAACTCTTCTCTGCATAAAGTGCGTACAATGGGCTGCTCGCCTTGAGCCGTGATAATTTCGGGAATCCTGTCGCGAACAAGTTTGTTATAGGCTCTCATAACACTCCTTCTAAAAAAGTCCAAATGTGCCCGATGTGGAGCTTCCGGTCAGATTCGAACTGACGACCTGCCGCTTACAAGGCGGCTGCTCTGCCACTGAGCCACGGAAGCATTTCAATATTATATCACAAAAAATTTTGACAAGTCAACACGTTAGTGGTATAATTGGGAATTCAAAGCGAGGTGTCAGAGTGGTCTAATGTGCGACCTTGGAAAGGTCGTGTGTCGCAAGGCACCGCAGGTTCGAATCCTGTCCTCGCTGCCAAGTCCGATGTAAATCGAACAAGAAATAGATTGCAAACTAGAGAAAATCGTGCAATAATAATAATATGGGTTTCAAAAATGATCTAATTATAGATATTAAGAGATTGATAGACAAATTGCCAGGTAGAGCAGTGGAGTCCGAGCCGTTAGAAAATCGTGTGACTGAGATTGCTTGCAGGATCGCGGCTAGTGATACGTTGGAAGTTTTTGAGAAGTTAGGCTCAGCCACAAATGCAATAGTGTCGAATCCAATAACAATACCAAGACAACAAGCAGCAACTCCACTGGAATTTGAAGAATCTATGGAAATGTTGGCTCCTATTCTTTTGGTGATAGATCCACAAATTTTAAAAAGCAAAAATGTCCAAAACATGACAATAAAGAAAGGTCCGATCACTATGGCTAGGGATGGAAATGTCTATATTTCCCCAGAAGGGACAGTTGATGATATTGTTTCGCTTGGACACGAAATTGGACATATCTATATAGGCAGAGAAGTTCCAGTAATTTTTGACGAAGTAGTGCCTAAGCTTTTCGGAATGTTGATTCGAGAACGGCTACGAGAAAGAGGATACAATTTTGATAGCGATAGGCGAGAATTGCAAGAGAGCGAAGAACGTAAAAATATTCTATACACAATAAATAGCACAATAGGAATGTGTAAAGAAGTGGGTTTAGATTTAGCAAGCGATTTACAGATTATCCATAACAAAGATAAAAACTCGGTAAGTATAGAAGCTGGACATTTATTGAGTAAGTTAGCGGAAGCCCGTCGCCCTAAGGATGAAGAAGCATTTGAAAAGGGTTATGAGCTAATTCAACAAACAGGGGAATATGACCTTGTCATTACTACTGCTCATCAAATAGGAACCAATATTGCTATACACTTATACAGAAAGATTCAAAGAAAAGAAACTGACTTGCAGTCTATCGTGGAAGCCATAACTGAAAAGAATGCTAGCAAAGCGGACATATTAAGAAATCTTGGAATAGATAATATGGAGAAATTTGTTGGCGACATTTATGATTACGTAGATGAAATTTCTGGACAAAAAAACAAGAATATCGAAGAGTTGGAAGCATAGGATCTAAGTTAATTACTTTTTCGCAACCACTCCTGCGATACCTGCAACAAAAATGTAGTAGGTGTCGTCAGGGTTCGATTTTGAACACCCTTGCCCTGCCACATTGAAAATTACATTAGTTCTGGGTCGTCTATGCGTCTGCCGAATCGTTTTGTTTCTTTATAATAATCAAGTAACTCTTTTCCTGCATCTTTTAGGTCGGGGTCATCCGAGGTAAAGAAACCAATTGCCTTGTTAACTTTTTTTGTGGTTTCGGGATTTCTTTTACTCATGATTTTGGGATCGCCGATCTCTAGATCAGATGACCTTGCCCCGTATTTAACTAGGTCATGACAAACGTCTCTGTTGAAATCCGAGTTTTTTAACCGCATGCCATAAGTATAAAGGATGTGTTCAATATGCGTTGCTCTGTTGGGTCCAACTTTATTAAATTTGATAATGTCCTCTCTGCTTAGGTCAAGGAGTATTTGAATTGGATAGTTGTCTTTTAGGGTGCCATTTTTTTGAAGGGCTGATTTTACAGGTCCCGAATTACGCTGGCTTATGTTTTTCTCCTTGAGTTCCCTGTAGAGTATAAGTTCGCTTATACCTTTATTAATAGTATTTTTCAACCTGCCCTCGAAAATATCGTTAACGGTTTCCATATACTAAAGTATACCAAAAGATTGAACTTGATTCAAGCACTTGATTGATCTTTCTCGATTACAGGCAATCCATTCATTGCAAGCGATTGATTCTTATAACGAGAATCAGAGGTCACGTCTTGCCCGAACCACTCGGGTTGACGTAGTTGTGATATCGTTTCTTCATTAGGGAATTCTACTTCAACAGTTACAAGACCTTCAAGTCCGTCGAAATAAATATCAAGCTCCGCAAATAACCTTTCTCAAGAGGAATCTTGGTACGGGTTTTATTAATAATGTTTCCAACATGATAAGCTTGAGTTATAGGAGTTGTTTTAAATGGCTTGGTTAATTAATTCTCTACCCAAGGATTTCCCAAGTCATTTGTTTTTGCCCTAATTCTTACTATCTCTGCATCTTGTGCGTTTCGCCTATAAAAACCGCTGTATCTTGCGGTTTTAGGCATCAAAAAAGACTGTTCTGAAAAACAGTCTTTTTCTATCTCGTCTTGTGTTGAGTGCACCAAAAGTAATTTCTTGATTGCCCAACTTGATTTTGCGATGCAAACTTGAATTTGCGGATAATCAAGATTACCTGTTGATTGGCTTGATTCTAGCATATTCGTTTGCATTTCACAACCATTTTACTCGTTCCTATTTTTCATATACGATCCCCAGAATATCCCAGCGACTTTTGCAATCCACTCGATTGTGCGAGGAAGCTTCTTTTCTTTAATCTCAGTTTTCGTTTTTTCCCATATCTCATCATTTGTAATTTGCTCAAGAAAATCATATCCGTAGTTTGAAAGACGTCGTATTTGGAAACTATAGCCAAAGCTTTTCAAAACCCCATTTCTGCCGCCTGCGAAAAGACCTGACTCTTCCATCAGTTCTAGATGTAAACGTACCTTATTATAGTCGATGCCTGGCATACAATTACCTGCTTCAAAAAATGATTCACCGTCAGTATTGTCTTTAATTTTAATCAACAGGTCCCTGATTAAATCCATATCTCTATCCATATCACCTCGCCCAGAGCATATCACTTTTCGCTAGTTATTGCAAGTTGTTGACATTGACACTTTTATTTGAGTAGTGTATATTGTATAAATGGATAGGCGGAAGAAGTTATTGATTTGGATCAGTGCTGGTGTGGCACTTCTAATCGCACTCATCTTGATTTTTGTCTTTGCAATTCTGCCTCTATTAAGAAACAATGAAGAACCTTTTGAGATAACAAGTGTCGCTATCCAGTTAAATGGGAATACAATCACCAGCCTTGAGAGAGAAATTACTGCCGACGATTTTACGTTAACTGTTTTAATAAACGACGGCGCGGATATTAGCGGCTACACCCCTCCGACTATTACATGGAGTTTTATTGGTGAGAGCTTTGACAATACAATCTCTGGTGGAATTTTTACCATAGGCGACACCATTGGGAACGTAACCGTGCAGGTTTCTGTTAAAAGTTCTAACGTAGTGACTGCACAACTGCCAGTTAGTATTGTTTTGCCTAGTGACTTAACGCTTGAGTCAATAAGGATGGTAACTCCTCCAAACGACTATAGACATATAGAAGGTCAACCCTTCAACCAAGATGGACTTGTTGTAGAAGCTGTCTTTGTTGGTGGCTTAACAGTTAGGCTGTCTGATTTAGAAATATATCCCTCCACCCCTTTGACGCCGCTTGTGTCAGAAGTCGAAGTAAGGTTTTCACACAATTCTGTTACCGCGACACCTATAATACTTCCAGTTTCGGTTGCCGCAAGAACATTGCAGAGAATTGAAGTTACTCAGATGCCGAATACGGTCAATTTTGTTGAAGGTCAAAGTTTTGTTTATACAGGCATACAAGTCATGGCAATTTACGAATTTGTTCAACGCGACATAACTGATACTGTCCAGTTTCAAGTGGCCCAGACCTTGACTCCTTCTATTAATTATGTAACCGTATCACACGAAGGCATGCAGACAACTATTCCAATCACAGTCGCACCGAGAACTTTGCAAGGAATAAAAGTTGATTATTCCAATGCAAGACTGGAATATACGCAGGGCGACTTATTCGACCCGACAGGAATTATTGTAACAGCAGTTTTTGACTTTATGGAACTTGTAGTTGCTAATTTCGACTGGGATCTTACGGGTAGACTGCTTTCAGCAAACGAGAGTGTACGAATTTCGTTTAATGAGAGAGGAATCACACGGTATGTGGACATAGACATAGTTGTGCATGAACCATACACAGTTATTAGAGAAGTTCTTTTCGTTGGTGAGGATATTGTCCCACGAGATGCATCGTTGGCTTGGGTTTACAGATACATGGATGAATTTGAAGTAGATCATATAAATAATACGAACTATTTTGAACGTGGCCTTGTATTCAATGCTGAGGAAGGCGAATTTGAAATTCCATTTGGTGCTACTGTTACTCTAACCGCACATAACCCAGCAGTAATTGGATTTAGAATAAATGGCCAAGACTTCATGCTGACACACGAAATTAGAACGCTTGATTTTGTGCTATTGCATAGTGTTGACCTTGAAATCGAGTTTATCAAAATACCTGGACAACATATAACAATTAGATTTTTCGGTGAGAGCACGGTTATCTTTAACTTTACGCATGTCTGGAATGGAGAGTTAACAGCAGCAGATCTTGTGCGTATTGCTTTTATGTTTGACGAAGAGAACGAAACTTTCGATAACACTTTCTTTTTGAATGATGATACCAACGAATTATCATTTGATGATTTGTCGGATATCGTATTTACTGATGGGGACATCGTTACGGTTGTGAGGCATATAATTAATCCACTTGTCAAGGCTTATTGACAAATTAATTCAAAATGTTGTATGATATAAATGTAATAAGGAGGTTTGTATGAGACTTAAACGATTACTGGTTCCTGCGATTATATTGGCGGCAACTTGCCTTGCCGTAGGGTTCGGATTAACCTTTACTCCGCATTCTGCACCACTCTCCGTAAGTGCGTCCTCTAACAGCTGGACTCCGTTAAGTAATGGCAACGGCAATGGTGGGACTCAGTTTGAAGTCAATCATATCCCAGTTGAAACTGTTGAGATATTAAATCTCGGCAAAACAGTATTGACTCCTGGCGAAAGCACACAGCTCTCGTTTAAGCTAACTCCACACTTCGCAATATATACAATCAAAAGTGTTAATTTTAATATAACTCAAGGCGCAGAACTAGCAACAATCGAGAACGGGCTATTAACAATAAATACTGGCATTCAAGTCGGTGGCGATGTAATTATTCGCGCTACCATAGACGGAGTGCCATCTTTCAATTTTATAATAGTTGCAGTTGATGTAGAAGGCACTATTCCAGGCTTTGTTCCAGTTAATGAAGTTATATTGGGACTTGCTCCATTAAGGCCAAGAGCACAGGTCACCGAAGGTGATAATTTACGCATTAGAGATGTTGTCAGTTATACAATTTTGCCTACTAATTCAACACAACGATTTGTAAATCGTTTTGAAGTTACTCGCAACCGACACCTAGCTTGGGTTGAAGGTGACCGAATTCGCATTCATAGTGACGTACCATCAGGACATTTGACATTCGGAATAACAGCTTGGGCATTCGGTGTGCCAAGTGAAGAGTTTACAATTGAGATTTTCGTTCCTGCTCGTGGAATTATTTTGACTCCAAGCAATTTGAACCCAACATCTCGAATGAATTCTAGTGACTCTGTAACATTGACCGCACGCCCAACAAACATATCGGCGACCAACCAAAATCCAGTAATTACGATTGACTCGCAGAGTGCTGAACTAATTAACCCTGCTGACTTATTGAACGGTCAACTTCGTTCAAACACTTTCAGAGTCCGTCAAGGTCTAACTAATGTCATTACGACACACAGGGCCATCGTGGTAACTGCATCCCAAGACAATAGAAGCACAACGGAAGCAATTAATATCTATGTTCCAATTGAAACCATAGCCGTTGCAAACGGAACATTTCAGCGTGGTCAAACAACAAACTTTACAATGGTTATAAATGGTGGTGTCAATACATTTGTCACTCACTACAGCTGGAATGCAGAAATAACTAACGAGACACAGGTTCCTACTGCTATTCTAACTAGACTAACTGACAGACGAGTTAGTGTTTGGATGCCAGCGAATACAGGCGCAGGTGCACGAATCGATGTTGACTTTTGGATGCTGAACTCAGCGAATCAACGAGTTTCTGAAACAAGTGCACACTTTACAGTCGCCTCAATAGTAACTAATACAACAACAGTCATGTCATATACTGGTGCTCCAGCATCTAATTCTGGCGGCTTTGTGTTCGGTCTCACCAATGACAATACTGGCGTAACAATTCTGCAATCCTACAACCAGCTTATGACTGGTAGAAACGCAGACATTTCGGTTATGAGAAATAACATATCACTTGCCGCACAAGGACTTTCTATTGATTCAGTTCAGTTGAGTATTCGCAATCGTTCAACAGGAGCCCTTATAGCAGGAAACGCACCTGCCTCATGGGGTTTAACTTCTACTGGATTTAATTTAGGAATTGGACTAACTGCAAACGGTCAACAAGACATTGGTTTCATCGTAATGATAAGAGATGGTAACTACACATTCCCATTGACACTTCAAAGAATGCGTGTATTTAGACCAATGGGCGGAGAAATTACACAATCGCATACAACAATTAATGATCGCTTTACCACAATAACTTTCTCAGCAGGAAGTGGATGGGTAACAACATCAACTTTTGGCTTAGGAAACCTAAGGCTTGAGCCCATTTCATTAGGTGGTTCAGTTGATAATCAAGGGCGATTTGAGGTTCTAGCTGGTGCAGATCTCAGGCAGTATGTCAACGTGGTATTCCCACAAAGATATAATGGTACAGAACCTGCCTCACTTCGATTCTCACGGCAAATTATTTTAAACTTAAGAACAATCAACGTTAACAGACATCAAGGAACAGGTGGAGTTGACTCCGTTATGGCAGTCAATGGTGTTGCTACAGGCGTGGCCGCACACGATCGCCCAATAAGGACAGGGTTTAACTTTGCAGGGTTTTACTCTACACAGTCTGGAGCAGGAACTAGGCTTATAAACGCAGATGGGACTCACAACTCTTCCAATTGGGCTGGTGTAGCACAAGCACACGCAAGGTGGAATCCTATCACTTACACTATTCGTTTAGAAGCAGGTCACTTTAGACGAGTTCAAGGTCCAATATATCTGTCTGAACCAATAGGTATTGAACCATCATTTGTTATAATTCCACCTGGTATTTTTCCACCAGGTGGCGGACATAGTTATGTTTGGACGCGACTCAATAACTCGTTTAACCAAGATATTACTATGACTTTCACCGAACAGCGTACATTCAACAGACCAAGTATTAGCGGTTTCAGTTTCGACAGATGGAATACAAGCTGTACTCGTAATGGACGAACACAAAGCGATATAACAGTAAGCCAATTAACTTCTGTAGAAGGCAATGTTATCGTAATAAGAGCAGTATTCACAGAGAATTCATGCGTTGCAGAAGGAACTCTCATAACATTGGCTGATGGCTCACAGGTACCAGTTGAAGAATTGACTGGTGATGAACTATTGCTTGTTTGGAACTTCAAAACTGGATCATTTGATTTCGCGCCGATTATTTTCATAGACAGCGACCCAAGACAAGACTTTGAGATTATCCACTTGTTCTTCTCGGATGGAAATGGAACTGAGTCAGACGTTAAAGTTATATTTGAGCATGCGTTTTGGAACTTTGATTTAAACCGCTTTGTTTTCTTTAGAAATTATAATGCGACTGATTATCTGAACCATTGGTTTAAGAAACACATCCCAGATGGCAATGGTGGAATGACATGGACGAAACTCCAACTTGTTGAAGTGGAAATTTACTGGAAAGTAACAACAGCATGGAGTCCAGTAACATTCAGTCATCTTAGTTTTTATGTAAATGGAATGTTATCTATGCCAGGAATGACGCAAGGTTTGATTGATATATTCAAAGTGATACCAGAACTTATGCAAATTTGCCACGACAGCTATCTTGCAGACATTGAAAAATTCGGTTTGATGTGCTGGGAACGCGACTTCAAAGAATTGGGTGTTCCTATCGAAATATTCTGGGCTTTCAACGGTCAATATCTAGGTGTTTCAATGGGCAAAGGATTAATTACGATGGAGAGGCTCCTTGAACTAATCGTTCATTACTCGCAGTTCTTCTAAAACTAAAGGAGGTTTCTTATGAAGAAGAGATTATTATGCATGCTGTCGCTGCTTATTGTAGCGGTCCTTTCTACTGGGTTTATCTCATATATTCCTCCAAGAGAGGTTAGTTCTAATACAGGAACAATAAGGGCACTATCCTCTGGCTTTATTCCTTTTGGTGCACCAGAGCTCCCTGATCCAAATGACCCACAGTCACCGATGGTCGTTGGACTTAGTCGTAATCAAAGCCTAACGCTTGGAAGAAGTGTTCAAGCTACAACTATCGCTTATAATACTCCAGACAACACAAATTATAATGCACTTCCACAATACCGCGTGGGTTCAAGCAACTCGCATCCTCTAGGTGGAAACTTTGCAACTATTTCTGTAGATACATTGAATTATGGTGGGGACATGATTCGCGAGTCTATGTCAAGGCATGGAATAACACAAGGATTTGGTTTTGACATAGGCGACGGCCCAAGCATGAATGGAAGAAGCGTTGAGATTAAATTGCACTACAATTTCCATGATAAAGAAAATCTGCCAAACGGTTGGCGCATGAGTGATGACACGCATTTCGGCACAGTCAATGGTATGGATGGAATTGGTATCGTTGGGTATGGTGCTCTTATAATTGAAAGATCACTCGATGGAGTTAATTGGACGCGTCGCAATATGTTCTCTGATGAGGATATGAGTGCTCTTCACACCGTTGACTTTGCCCGTCATTTTAGCCCTGACGAATATGATGGGGTGCCATACCAGGTACACCGCCTTCGTGAAGTAGAGGATGAATATGGCAATCCAATCCGTATTCCAGATACTAACAGATTTGAACGCGAGTATGTTCCTGCTATGGCAGATGGCAAGCTCGTAATTTACAGTCCTTTAGGTGCGGATATGGCTCGTGGTGTTTACATCAGAATCACTTTCGCATACGAAATTCGTAATGGAAGCAATATCCGCAATATTGTAGAACAAACAGCATTTTTTATCGCAAACAATAGTGGCGAAATTGCATTTAGAAATTTGCACTTTACAGGGCAAAGGCAATGTGATTCTGATTGTGGCTGTAATGGGTCATGCAGGGATGAGGATGCTGAGGAAAGGGGCTGTGACTGCAACCGCGATTGTTGTCCATCAATTGAAATCGGACAAAACGAAATTAGACCACCTTGCGATTGTATTGACCTAAGCGATGATGACCGTATTGCAATGAGCAACCTTATCCGTATGGCTGGCACAATTAAACACAATCATGGTTCTAATGATGGCTTTATAACTAATTTCCTAAATAATACGACATACACCGTTTACTACCAATGGAATCAGACTACAAATTGGCGTCCTGTCCATGACGCACAATTCTTTTATCGTCCAGGTCGCTATGACTTTAGAATTGAGACAGCATTTGGGCATATTCGCAATAGGACAGTTTTCATAAATGAACGTGGCCTTATGGAGAACCTAGACATGTATCTGGGTGACCACTTGATTGATTCAAGAAGTAATAGAATTGCATCAGTCACCACTTCTCTACCTGTTTTTGTTGTAGGTGAGACTTGGTGGAGCACTAACTCTGTTTCAGATGACCATATGCCATTAATCGGACGGATTGAAAATAGAACTACTGGCGAAACAACTTTTGTTTATGATGTACTAAACCCCCGCCGTGCCTTTGGAGGATACAGAACTTCGGAAGGTAGAATTACTGAACCAGGCGAATACAGAGTAACTTTTGTTAACAACATTGATTATTTCAGAGGACAACAATCAGGAGACTTTTTCCGATTTGTCTTTGAATTCATAGTTATGGATATTGAAAATCCTGGCCCATCGATTAACGAAGCATTACTCAGAACAAACTTGTCTGTTAGCGATTTCGCCGCTGGGTACTGGGGTGTAACGATGCCAAGTGCAGGAACTGGTACAGTTACATTTGCACACTTCGATTTGGCTGGTGCAGAAACAATGGCTTATCAATGGATGAGGTCATTAGTTGTCGTCAATTCTAACGGAACTTTCACTTTCAATGGGAATACATACCCAAGTCAAATGACCGTTCTCTACTCGGTTCAGAACGCAGCCATTGCGATGGTTGAAAGGCGTCACTTCGATGCAAGTAACTCTGCCACTTACCTAACTATCGAAGAAGCAGTTGATGAAGTCTTATCACTTAACCTAATACATGACATTGTTGTTTTCAGCGACACCTTCACGGCCCTTAACTCAGTACGCGGATATCCTTTTTTAAACGATAGGGTTTCGTATGTCGTGGATGGAAACACAACCCGCCGAGAGACCCGCCCTGTTCGATTTATCCAAGTCGCAGAGTTCGAGAGTATTTCTGTCCGCCTTGAGCATGTTGGAAGTGACTGGTATACTTACATTGCATTCGGTACGTATGTGCAAGAATTTCTTGATGGCATACGTGCACCTACTGGCAGATTCAGAGTCGTCGAAACTAATAAATTTGGTATCAGTTCGTATTTCCATGCAGTTTATGTTCGTCCAGGCGATATTCAAACGACAATAAGTGCAAGTCGTTCCTTGAATGGCATCGTCACAACACACGAATTGGGACTAGCCAATAACAATGCACCAATTACCGCAAATAGTTTCATAATTCACACAGCACAAAATGAAATTGACCCATATGGGATTATTCGAGTTGAAAGACTAGGTGATTCGGATTTCAAGAGAATTTATCAATTAAACGAAGTAGAAAACATCATATTGGACGAGGAAGGAAACTTTGTTATCACTCTAGTTGATAGACTTGGCAACACAACTAGATTCCCTGTAAATATTTTCATCGCTGAAAGGGTTAACACCTTATCACTATATGACGGTGAGAACTTAATTAAGAGCACCCCTGTGTTTGGTGGGCAAAGGGTCCCTCTTCCAACTCTCAATGATTCAAACAACGCAACGCAACGTTTCATGGGATGGAGTGATAATCAAGGCATTATTCATGCTGAATCTTTTCACTTCATATACACAGCCGACGTTATTTTGCACTCAGTATGGAACTATCGTCAAACAACAGTTGAGATTTTCAATGGTGAGAGACTTGTTTCGCGAAACGCAGAACCAAGCGAGATGATTATACTTCCATCTGTTTCGCAATCTGGCTTGGAATTATTTGGCTTTGGGTTCATGCAAGAAAACGGCATTATTCGTTTCTTTAGGGGTGTTGTATTTGTACAAAACGTTCAGCATATGCGCTTAGATGCGATGTGGGTGGATCGTGGTCACACAATTGATATCGAGCAGGATAACGACAGCATTACACTTCCCCAGCCGACAAGAGAAGGGTTTATTTTCGTTGGATGGCTACACCAGACGGATCATCTAAGCGGAACTATTTTTGGCGACTACATCTATGCGGACTATGACAAAACACTTTATGCAATGTGGGTTGTGGACCCTTACTTTATTGCTGATGACGCTACATCTGGTTTTATGGCTTTCTTAGGAACTGTACGCGATATTGCACCTCCTATAATGGCAGTAATTCTATTCGCGCTCATTATTTTCCTTTTAAGTAAAAAATTGAAAAATATTAGATTCGCACCTAAAGCAAATGTGGCAATTTTAGGTGCGACAACTGGTGCATCTTTACCTAATCAAATTATGGCTGTTCAATTAGACGAATCAAATCATACAACTGTGAAGCCAGGTAAAGTTTCAAGGCATGAAGTTGATGGTTTTGCTCCTAGATATAAAGGCTTTGCAAGAATTATTCCGTATGTAGCCATAGGATTAATGGTCGTCCTGACAGTAACCTCAATGGACAGACTCCTGTTTCAAGCAAGACAACAGTATGACCTGCAGGCTGCAAGAACTGAAATCCAACGCCAAGTAGATGTGAGAATATCGGAAGAAAGGGCTGCGAGACAAGTAATTACAGATAGACGTGACAACCACCTTGCACTTACAACAGATTTATTTAACGACACAAAGAACTCTATTAATCCACTTGGCGAAGAAAATGAAGCAGAATGGATAAGCGAAAGTCAAGCCTTCCTGTATGGTCGAGTTTTCATAGACCTTCTAACTCTTGGATTTGATGTTTTCCCTGCAGTTGCTATACTGCCGAATGGACGAGAGGCGGCAGGTTTTGGATTCACCAACTTTGAGGATATTTATGAAAGTGAATACTCTGACAAATTCTATTTTGGAACAGGCTTTGTAGCGTTTTCAGACACTCCGATAATATCTACTGATTTAGGACACAATATTTTTATAACTCCACAAATTGATGACTGGGCTAACCACGATGAATTTGGATTTTTACTAACTTTCGGTAAAGAATTTGGAGCACTTCATTACATCGCGTTTGGCTACTATGTTCAGTACAGCGTTGGAAATTATGGTATTACTTTCGATAAATGGGAGAATGACCCAGACCTTCATGATGAAAACTTGGGCTTGTTGTTTGACTTCGATTTAGGCCGTATTGTGTTTGACCCCTATCTTGGTCAAGAATTCAACGCAACAGCTTTCTCACTTAATGAAATCCTTGACTACGACTTCGCCTACGAAGTGTTCTCTAACTTTTTTGTAGGACAAATGCAGTATGGATTTACTCTTGAAAGTGTCAACGCGTTGCACATCAGCGTGGAGTCTATCTTAAACTACATGATTCACCATCAACACGAGTCGATTTTGAACGTATATGCCGAACACTTGTCTTTCTTCGAGGCGAATCTTGGTGACACTCATTTCTATTTTATAGACGAGCATGGGAACATGCGCCAGCTTGAACTACCACCTGATCCACCTGCTCGCGCCAGCTTGCTCGAAAGAATAGGAATGGCAGTTGTAACAGGACTTATAATCGGCGGTGCTATACTATTGATTAAAGTTACAGGTGGCGCTGCTGCTCCTGCACTTGTAAAAATGCTCGCTGGTGGTGCTGTAATGGCATCTATGGAACTGACAAGACAGATTACCATCATGGGCACCCCGCCAGATGAGGTAGATTGGATGAGAGTTGGTGCTATGGCGATTATCGGTGTTGCAACCGCTGGCTTTGGAGCAACTGCGTGGGGTGCAAAGCTACATAAAAAGGCAGCATGGGTAATTTACGGAACGACTGGCGGATTAATGGGAGCAACTCATGCCTGGTTTGACAACGGCTGGGATTTCGAAGCCATCCTTAAAGGATTCGGAGTTGGATTCGTCGCCGGTGTAGTTATGTTCGGAATATGCAAATCCGTAGGAAATGCAGCAAAGAAGTTAGCCAATAATTTCCGATTCAAAAAACCTACCCCAGTAGGAAATGCAGTTAACAAACCAAGAGTGACAGCACCAAAAGAAAGCACTACGATTGTTAAAGAGAGACCGATGCAGGAACATCACTTTATGACAAACAAGAATAAAAAATTCAGCCCACAGTTTAAGCAAGTAGTAGAAAAATATGGACTCACTTTGGATCAAACCTTTAACAAACAAAAAATGCCACATCTTGGTCGTCATCCAAATAAATACCATCAACATGTTCTTAACAGAGTAAAGGCAATAGATGCAAATATTCAAGCAAATCCAGCTTTAACAACCCCACAGGCAAAGCAAGCAGAATTCTTACGCCAATTTGCAGGAGTTCGCCAAGAGATTATAAGTAACCCAGAGATGCTTTACAAAGCATTCTGGCGAGGCACTGAAGTAATCCCCTGGCCATTAGGAGGATAAATGACGCAGAAGAATGAAAAAGCAATCCAAAAATTACAAGCAGATTATGCTAATGCAAGGCAATATGCCCAGAACAATATACAGGCGTTACTTGCAGACGCGAAAAAGCGAACCGCCGAAAAGAAGTACCTTGTAGGTGCCAGTCTTTTTGGTATGTTTTGTCCTGATTATTTGGAGTTCAAGATAAGTGACAGCAAGCAAGGGAAACTTGTTGCTGAATTTCCTGGTAAGCATTGCCAAGAAGTTTGGCTTGATAAAAATGGAAAGTTGGTCTACATGAAAACCAGGTGCGCCGATTCTAGTTTTGACCACGAATCATACCTTCCAGTCGATTTTAATGGTTACACTTATTATCTCTACGCATCACAAGAGAAATTTGAAACTTTTATGAACAGCTTTAGGGCAAAATATGAAAATGGCCTTTTGACCGAATGGACAGAAGGCGATATGTGGATGTCTAAGTATACTCATCATAAAAACGGACAAATTGAATGCACTAGGGAATATTTTTATCCAGAAGCAAAGAATAAATGGCTATTCCAGTTTCGGTTAAATTCAAAAGGCAAAGTCGAAGACTTGGTTGAGCTATATTAAAAACTCACCTTTATTGTTGTCCCGTCTACTGCTACCCCTTTTGATAGTGTGACTTTTAGACGTTGGTCCTCAGTTATGCCAACTGTTTCACCACCTTTAAATGATACATCGCCTTCAATGACATACGATGACAGATTCATTAGCATCTCTTCTACATCACCAGGAGAGTTTTGCGAGTCGAGGATTTCAAAGTTTCTCTTATCAAATGCCTCAAGACCGAATGTGTATCCGCAAAATGTTTTACCGTTGTCGTTACTATAAATGCCGACATACACCATATTTGTAACTGGGAATGAACCATCTTTTATATAAGCCTTAGCCATGTCCTTATAGAAGCCTGGATGCATAACAGTTCCCAGCTTATTCATGGCAAGAGCTGAAGGTTGTTCAAGGCAGGCACAACACAACTTTACAAACAAATCAGCGGCAATCACAGGATTAGCATTATTTCTAACAAGACCAACGACCAAATGAGCTTTATGAGATTTGGCTACATTAACTGCATCATCCCATCTAAAGTTCGCTTTTGCATCCTCTTCTGCCGCGCCTTCGGGGATTGGGAACCCAGCCAGAGCAATTGAGACTGTCATGCCGTCGACATTCGCGGCGAGTGCCGTATTACTGCTTGATAAACCCTTAGGGTCAAATTTCAGTTTCCATGTCTTTTTAAGTTCTTTCAAGAACTTGTTGAAATCAAATGTCGCATCCTTCAAGAGAACATAGCCGAGTAAGATATCATTATTTTCCATAGCCACATCATATCACGTTCTAAGTTAATTGTCAGCAAGGTTATAGGAGTGCTATACTTAGAAGGTGAAGAATAAACTGCTATTTGCTTTAATACCAATCCTAGTGGGTACAGGTGTCCTTGTTTATTTTCTAGTTCGGCCAAACCATTCTTTCGATGAGATGAGCATTGCCGCAAGTCCAAATGGCACAGTTTTCCTTCGAACTGTGACCCCAACCATGATTTCTGTTCCTGCACAAACCGAGTTTTATGAGGCCGTACCAAATACAGGATACTATTTTAAGAGATGGGCATTTCTAGATAGATCAAAGAGAGAAATAAATTGCAAAACTCTCAGTTCTGAATTTCTGGTCGAGAATTTTATTAGTAAATCTTTAATGGATATTATTGCTCAAGATGAACGAAACCGTGCTTTTTACATCCAAGCCATATTTACCAATAACCCAGATGTTTTAGTCCCTGTCATCGGCCCAGACATAGAAGTTGCCACCAAGAACAAACAGGGCGATTTAATCCCCTTTGTAAACTACACTCTTAGTTCACTACCAGAAAGAAAAGTAGAAGGAACGAGACTTTGGCAGTTTTTAACGATTGATGATAAAAATTTCCAAATCCAAGAAGTATTACTAGGTGTAGGTTCTACCGATGGCATCGTTGATGTAATTGTGCAGTCACCAATTTCGCTTGTTTCCAGGACTGCTCTCACATTTTTGGACCATGTCTTTATTGACTCTTTTGATAATCGCATTGAGTGGAAAGTGATTGTACTGGAAGAAATTAATTCTTAACACAGGCTCTGCTCAATTTCTGGACCAAAGGCAAAAATAAATTTGAGCTTACTTGGCTTGCCACGATCATTAGGCATGACCAAAGTTCTCTGAACTTGACTACGGAATACAACATCATTGAAATTCGTTAGCGGTTGCATAAGCAGTCGTTTTGTTTCGTCCAGTTTAATTTGGGATAACTGAATTGCTTTACTGACCTTACTACCGAGTTCGAGACTGTTCTGTATGCTTTGGATTTGGTCGATGAGTGTCTGCACACCATTGGTGTCTTTGTTTTTACTCTTTTCTATCAGTTGTTGCTGTGCGGATTCCAATTGTTCCTGCAATTCTTGCGACGTGGGGCCCACACTCGCGCACACAGCCTCTTGGATGTGATTTGTGAACATCCACCCATTTGCTGAATCGTGAGTATTCGGCCCATGACTACCTTCTCGATATCTAGGCACATCCCACGACCAAAGTCGCCGCTTTTGTTAGTGATAATCGGGAATGTCCTTTTCAGACAGTTGCAATGCGTTATGACTGTCTGGCGACTTACACCGATTTCTTTTGCAATTTCCGATTGGAGATGTGGTTTAAAGTCATACAGAAATCCTAAGATCTCCGACGCCATTGGTCGCACCTCTCGCTTTGTCGTCGTTGCTTCACGCTTTTTATTTTCCATGCGTGTCCTCCTTTCAAGGCGTGGACACGCTAAGTTTGCCAATGCCGTTGTAAACCCCTATTTGACATCAAAAGTAAAAGATTTGTTGAAACTTCAAAGAGATTGTCAAAATTATTTGTTTCCTGCCGAAACTATTTTACCAATTCTAAAAAGAACCTACCAGCAAGGGCGAGCTGTTTTTGTAGGTTCAGCAAAAAACACCCGAAGGGGGTCGGGTGTTTTAAGTGGGGGAACGGTTAATACTTGCCGTCTAAGTCTATCCAGTTTGCGTGCTTGCGTAGGATGGCAAGTGCAGATGGGTAATCTTTGACTGTTTTAAGTAGCGGCATGATGTCTACCTTATGGTCTGACAAATTGAATTGCGTATTCTTGAACATCCACTTGATAGTTTCTTTTTCGGATCCTCTGGAACTTGCAAAACATTTTGTGTATGGTGTAGTTGTTCCTAGTTCCTCTTCAACTTCCTCACCGTCAATAATGACAACCTTTTGCATCTTATCTGCTATATTTTCATGGAAGTCATCTTCGAATATAATTCTGCCTGAAGGGTCGTCCTTGATAATGAATTGGGCAGATGGGGAATAGAGCAAGGGCTTAGCTATTCCCAAGTCACCGACAGTTACAACTGCACCTCGATCCTCTCGCATTAAATATTCGACTAGTTCTTGAACAGTTAAAGGCCTTGAATCGCCGTAGAAGTTTTCCGAACTGTAAACTCCTGACAAATCGGTCCACCAAACGTATCGACTCATCTCTTTAATCATGTTGAATGGGGTTTTGTATTTCACAGCATTTCTGATGACTTTCGCAAAGGACAGAGATAATGCGTCAATACCGAACTTCTCGTTAATAAGTCTTTGTGTTTCCTCGATCATGTAAACCATGACTTGTAATTCGTTTTTGCCTTTGCTATCAAAGGTCGCTTCCAATTTTGCCTCCCTTACTTTATTGCAGATTTCAGTTTCCTTAGCAATGATTTCGCATTGTTCGCTAAGGAATTGTTCTTTCGAGATTGCACCGCCGCTTAGGGCGAGCATGGCGTCGTCCATGACGTATTCCTCGTATTCAAACAAGAGTTCTTGCTTGATGGCTTCAGGGCGTGAATTCCGATACGGTGCACACTCCCTAAGGACTTTGTCAATTTGGTTATTGTTTAATATGGGCATGGTTAAAACACTCCTTTTTAAAGATTTTTTACTTCAGATGTTTGCAGTTCTAGTCTGGTAAGCGCCTACTTTATCCTTTGTATGTAAAAATAGGATAGAGCATTTTCTATCCTATTGGAATGGCCAATAACTGCACGTTCATCCATTATTTCTCAAGGCTAGGTTCTTTAACTTCTCGAAGTGCTTCTTGGAGTTTCTTTGCTCCGTCGGTTGCCAAATTACCAAGAACAATATCCCTTCCACCGCGCACGGCAGTTAATTGTCCAAGCGGGTCAACAATCTCGTATTCATTGTTTAGGCGGTCCTCTGTGTTCAAGGATATTCTCATAGGATATCCAAGAGTGTTTAATCTTTTGATTGCTTTATGTATATCGTGGGCTGTCCAGGTTATTTCTTTGGAAGTGGCGGCACCGCGTATCCGTGACATTTCTTGGAATGTCCACTCGGTTACACCTGCCCTTGCAAACTGCTCCGCCAGTTTTTCTAGGTCACTTTCTGACTGTCCTAGATAGGTGGTAGTAGTTGCAAGGTCAAAACCGTGCCCTTTGGAATTATGTAGGTTTTCTAATATGCGACTCTCATATTGACCCAGCCTTTCGCCCTTGTGCGATATGCCATGCCTTGCGTTAACTTCGGGATCAAGGGAGTGGATTGAAATTCTTATCTCTTGTGCTTTGCCATCAAAGTTCTTTATTCGTTCAGGCGTTAAATCTCGACCATTGGTGACTATAACATTTCGTATGTCGTTCTCGTTAGCTGCACCAACCAATTCATCCAACAGGGCAAACTTCAATGGTTCGCCACCACTCCAAATAAACTTGGTTGCACCAAGTTCACGCAACTTGTCGAGCATTTCTAGGTAGGTCTTAGGAGCATGTATTATTTCGCCTTCGTATCCGTAGCAAAAATCGCAATTCTGATTGCAGAGTGTGGATGGGGACCACACCACTTTATCCAACAATTTTTTTTCTTCCATTCACATACTAAGTTTAGGCTATTTGCTATTGTTAAGGAATTGCAAACAAATGCAGGCGAAGGTCTTTGTTTGCAGTTTTACTGCTATCAATTTTGACTTTTTAATACTTTTATAGTATACTTGATTATCATGTTTTTTACAAATGTCAAGCCCGAACTATATAAAAACTTCATCGCTGTCTATGAAGCACAGAATTTAACAAGGGCGGCAGAGAGGCTTTTTCTCGGTGCGACTGGTGTTAGTAGAAATATAAAGGAACTTGAAAAACAACTTGATGTCAAACTGTTTAATTCGCACTCTAAAGGCATGAAGCCAACTGAGGCTGCGGATATACTTTACAAATACATAAAGGCCGCCTTCGTAGAGATTAACAACGGCGAGAATATGCTGAAGGCGTTTAATGCAGTCAAAACTGGTCACATACGGATTGGCTGCCACTCCTACATCGCAAACCATATCTTGTTGGACTATATTTGTGAATTCAAAAAGTCGCATCCAAAAGTGCAAATCAAAATCATTGGCCACACAAGCAAATCAATCATGGCGGATATGCTAGAACGCCACGACATCGAATTCATAATCGATGCCGTCGCTGATACTAAGGCAACAGAGAAGCTAGCAACACGATCCCTTGTCCAGTTAGAGAATACCTTTTATACTTCCAGGAATTTCTTTACTGCTAACAACCTGACTGCAACGCTGTCAAAAGAAACTCTATCGAGGCAGCCGCTGATTCTCTATGATCGAACGCATCACACCATGCAGACCTTGAATAAGAAAATTGACATCATCGAGCCAAATGTCCACGAAGTAACCACAAGCGAACTCATGTATGGAATGGTCGCCAAGAAGGATGCAGGCGTTGGATATGCGTTAACAAAATTCCTTGATAGCATCTCTAATGGCGACGAAGTTGTTCGCTTGAAAATTAAGGGCGTAGAGTTACCCAAGAGTAATATCGCAGTAATTACGAATAGAAGGGATAAGAACCCAATAGTTAACAACTTCATTGATGGTCTTATAAAATATTGCAATGAGAACCTAGCAACAAATGCGGCCCGTGTTTTTAAGGAAGGGGTTGATAAACTTGCTGTGCCTGAAGGCGACACAAAAAAAGCCACGAGTTGAACTCCCGACTGCATTAAATTATAAATCAAGTTTTAATCAAGTTTTTCAAAATTAGACCCTTTTTCGATGGAATTTCAAGTTTGAAAAACAAACAACCTACAATCCTGCCGCAGAAAAAACAGTCATTTGTTTTTGCCCTAATTCTTACTATCTCTGCATCTTGTGCGTTTCGCCTATAAAAACCGCTGTATCTTGTGGTTTTAGGTATGAAAAAAGCCTGTTCATAAAAACAGACTTTTTCATACTCGTCTTGGTGGAGGCGGCGGGATTGAACCCGCGTCCGAACGGCCTTTGGAATGACTTTCTACATACTTAGTCGCTTTGTTTTGAACTGGCGACCCTTGGGTTCTAGCGACAGAGTCCAAGGCGAGGGCAAGTAGTTAAGTGATTACTCCACTTGCCAAGAAGTAGTCACGGTTTGCACTTTGTTGTCCCTGGGTCGGTAAAAGTGCTTAACTTTGTCCAGGGTGTGCTTTACGCAGCTAACGCAAGGTTACCGGCGAACACATTGTCATGCTTGTCTGCATTTATTGTTGTGATTAAAGTCCACCGACTGTATGCTTGGTCAAACTTGTCTCCATCCGTCGAGTGCATTCGCCCCCAAAAAGATATAATATATTATAGCACAGAGCGTTGCCTTTTTGCAAGTCTTTTCCATTCCCAAACACCATAAAGATCGTTTATCATGGTCATTGCATACATTACGATGAACAAGACCGCAGTTGTTTCACCGCCGGCAAAAACGAGGGACCAAAGAACAATGCCAGCTATGTTAGACAAGACGAAAACCCCGGTCCCAAGGTGACAACGTCGTGCCATGAGATACTCCCCGAAAACGTTTGCCATGATGGAAACAGTCGATGCCACAAGAAAACTTGTTCCGAACGCATGCAGTAAAAAGTAATATCCAAAGCCCATAACAAGTTGACTTGCGAATACAAGTGCGAATTCTTTTGGCTTTATCCTGCGGACCATGACGACCTCGCCTTTTTTCTTGTCGCGGCGAGAGTTCCGAATCCAACTTAAAAACCCAAAAACCATAATAGGAAAAGAAATTCCCAAATGAACAATTATTTCGCCATAAAGCGAAAGGCGAAGTGAAATAATGGCCAACAGAATAAAACTAATCCCCGCGATCAGATATCCTTTGACCTTGCCCTTTGCCTGGAATACCGAACCGGACAAGAATGCGATCGCGGCAATGATATGCATTGCACCCGCTCCAAGGAGAAGGCCGATCGCTGTCGGCACAATTAAGCAAAGGGCAAGAAAGGCAATTTCAAAAATATTCCAGCCCAAAAAGTATGTCTTAAATGGTTTCAACATGCCTCCATTTACCGGTCGCTAGGTCGCCCAGCTTGAACGTGCCCACCGCCGTTCGTCTAAGCCCAGTAACGTTGTATCCAAGGGCCGAGAACATCCGGCGGACCTGGCGGTTACGGCCTTGGGTGATCTTTAGTTCGGTATTGTTTCCAACAAGTTTTCTTGCTTTGGCCGGGTGTGTTAACTCGCCATCGATTTCGATGCCGGATTCAAGAATCTTTAGATGGGCGGAGGTAACGGGTTTATCAGTAGTAACAATGTAAGTCTTTTCGACTTTGGACGAAGGGTGGGTTAATTTTTTGGTGAACTCGCCATCGTTTGTCAGCAGCAGCAACCCTTCGGTGTCGTAATCCAGACGACCCACCGAAAACAAACGTGTGTCGGATGGGACAAGGTCGAATACGGTTTTGCGGCCACGCTCATCAGATGCCGAAGTTATATACCCGCGAGGCTTATTAAGCATTATATAGATAAAATTATCGCCAGCAGTGGCAATTTGTCCGTTCACCCTGACCTCGTCACCGTCCTCAATTTGGATTCCAAGGTTCCAGGTAACAGCACCGTTTACGGTTACCTTGCCCGAGGTTACAAGTGCCTCGCATTTTCGGCGGGCACCATGACCCGCCGACGCCAAGAATTTGTTAATACGCATTCGATAGTATATACTATAATCCCGTAGCGGTCTCGATTTTTTGTGAGATGATGATGTTGTCCTCGTCGAATGTGAAAAAGCATTTTAATTTTTCGCCGGCCAAAACGCGTGGCAACCAATAAATATCATCTTTCCACATATTGTCGTATGGAATATCTTCAAATTTGAACCATTCGGGACGCATCTCGTCCGATTCGGTGGGGGTTCCGTCAAACTCGGTTGCAAGATACTTGTGGCAAACAAGTTTTGATAATTCGCCCTTAAAGTGGACAATGAACTCGCTTAGGGCAACTTTTTCGTATTTTGTGGGTATTATACCGACTTCTTCCATGGTCTCGCGAATCATTGCCGCCTCGATATCTTCGCCTTGTTCAACCTTGCCGCCTACGCCATTGTAAATCCCCATGCGCCAACCACGCTTTTTCTGGGCCAGGAGTATTTTGCCATCTTGGACAACAAGTAACAGAGTCGCTAGAATTTCTTTCATGAATCACCTCCCTTCCTGATCGCTCTGTCGATGTCACGTTCTTTTAGAACTTGTTTCTTGTCGTGGAGCTTTTTTCCGCGGCCCAATGCAATTTCGGCCTTTAACAACCCACGTGACGTGAAATAAATTTTTGTCACAACACAGGTTACGCCCTTTGTCGCGGTGGCCCGTGCCAGTTTGTCAATTTGCGAACGCTTTAACAATAACCGTCGGTTGCGTGTTGGGTCTTGGTCGCGGTCGGGACTGTTTTTATATTTTGCAAAGTGAGCATTTTTCAAGAACGCCTCGCCGTCCGTGAATTGAACAAATGCCTCAGCAAGTGAGACCGTCCCCGTCCGGGCAGATTTAACCTCCCAGCCAAAAAGCTCAAGCCCAGCTTCTTGTTTATCCTCGAGGTGATAGTTAAATCGGGCTTTGCGATTTTCGGCAACTATGGGCATATTCCCACCGCCTTTTTAACAAGGTCCAAGGTTTTGGTCGCCTGGATTTGTGCATTTTTTGCACCATCGGCAAGGATCTTTTCAACAAGGTGATAGTTTTGTTGATAGTAGTCGAACTTCTCGCGCATTGGTGTTAATTCACGATTGGCGACCTCGAATAACGCAGTTTTAACTTCGCCCCAACCTACTCCTGTTTGGAAACGCTTTTTCATCTTTGCGGTTTCATCTTTTTTGGCAAATAATGAGTAAAGTTGAAATAAAACGTGTTCAGTCGGTTTTGGTTCGGCCGGGAGAGAGCTGTCTGTGGTTATTCGCATTATAGTTTTTTTAAGTTCCCCAGGAGCGGCAAATAAGGGAATTTGGTTATTGTAACTTTTGGACATTTTACGACCATCAAGCCCCGGGATTGTCGCGACGTCTTTTTCGATTAATGGTGAAGGAACGACAAGTGTTTCGCCGTAAACTGCGTTAAAAGCACGGGCGATTGATTGAGCAATTTCGATATGTTGTTTTTGATCTTGGCCAACCGGAACATGGGTTGTGTTAAAGGCCAGGATATCCGCACTCATAAGCATAGGATAGTTAAACAGGCCCATGTTTACGGTTTCCTCTTGCCCATGTGCCTTGAAAGCATGAGCACGATTAAGAAGACCTTTTGTTGTAGTGTTTTGAAGAATTGTGAATAACTCGAAAATTTGTGGAACGTCGGATTGGCGATAGAAAACGGTTTTACTTGGGTTCAGGCCGCACGCAAGATAAGAACATGCCAGGTCGCGAGTAAGTGTTTTCATTAATTCTGCATCTTTTACGGTGGTCAATGCGTGATAGTCCGCGATAAACAAAAAGTTCGCACCAAGATTAATCGCAGGCTTAATCGCACCAAAAAAATTTCCAACATGCGGCACGCCTGTTGGCTTTACGCCCGTTAGGATTGTTTTCATGGAATATACTAACACAACAAAGTAACAATCGCAAGTCATTAGGCTATGAGTTCTTGTTGAAGAGCGGCCTGTTGAAGTTTAATAAGTTTGCCTGCTTTTCGTTTCTTGCCCGCTTTATTGTAGTCTGCTATTTTCTTTGTCATAAGCCCAGGATATGAAAGAAGTTTTGCTTTGCTTAACTTTTGCTTTATAATTGCTTGATTAATTATTGTAGATGGAATGCCAAGTGCAAGTGTTGTTAAAAAACCTGTTCCAAATGCCCTTCCTAGCAATTCGGTATTTAACTCCTGTCCAAATGGTGATGAGAAAGTTGCTGCCATTCCCGCACCAAGGAAAACCCAAGGAAGGACGTTTCGAAGTTTTCTATAGTGCTCTGCCCCGTCGAGTTGGTTGCTTATTAGGCTTTGCCTAGTTTTGGACAGTCCATAAAAATGCTCGTTCTCTTTTAAGAATTTGCGTTCGGTATAGCTTGGTTTACTTTTCTTTACCATTTTAAAGTATACTACATTATACATATATCTGTCAAGATATTATTCATTTTTACAAGAAACTCGGCAAGCATAGTGTGGCGTTTTTTTGTATAGGTGTTGCGAACCATTTTTTCTATGTTTGATTCGTCTCCAACCAAGACAACCATCTTTTTTGCACGTGTTACCGCCGTATATAAAAGATTGCGTGTCAATATCATATACGCCCCCGAAGTTACGGGAATTATAACTACATCGAATTCCGAACCTTGGCTTTTGTGAACTGTTATTGCATAAGCCAGGACAAGATTGTTTAAATCCGACCGAACGTATGTTACGGTGCGACCGTCTTCCATTGTCACCACCACTTCCCCGTTTTGACGATTAACGCCGGTAATTATTCCAATATCGCCGTTATACACACCCGAACCATTTTCGAATCCTCGTTGCCATTCCTGGGAATAATTGTTTACCGTTTGCATGACGCGGTCTCCAACTCTAAATATTATATTTCCGTATTCATATTCACTTTTTTCCAGCATTGGTGGATTAAGTGCGTCTTGTAAAACGATGTTAAGATTATTCATGCCAACTTCGCCTGCCTTGATTGGACAAAGAATTTGGACTGCGTCGGGAGTAATGTCAAGAAATTTTGGAATCCGCGTTGTTGCCAAGGATATAACCTCGGATTTTATCTTGGATAATGTGTCGGCTCGCTTAAAGAAAAAATCTGCACTTTTGTTTGTCAGATCGGGCATATCGCCCTTGTTTATGGCGTGAGCGTTAAGGACAATACCCGAGGTTTCGACTTGTCGATAGATTTCTGTTAAACGTGTAACAGGCACAATGCCCGATTGAATAATATCAGACAAAACGGCACCCGCCCCCACAGACGGCAATTGATCAACGTCGCCAACGAAAACGACTCGAGTTCTTGGGGATATGCTTTTAAGCATTGTTGCGGTAAGGGAGACATCGCACATTGATACTTCGTCAACAATTATCATGTCACAATCAATTTGTTCTTCTTTTTCTTGTAACATTGCCCTGTGGATTGTCGAGGCGGGTTGACCCGTTGTGTCTTCAAGTCTCTTTGCCGCACGCCCAGTTGGGGATAACAGTTTGGTCGTGTGTCCTTTTGCTTGGTTTATATAAAGAATCGCTTTGACTATGGTTGTCTTTCCTGTTCCGGGTCCACCGGTGATGACGCAAAATCCATGCTTTGTTGCGGCCTTTACCGCCTCCCTTTGCATGTCGTGCAGTTGGATGTTATTTAGTTTCTCATAATGCTCGACAAGTTCATCAAGATCGTCATCGTCTTTATTATTAATCATAGTTATTAAAGAGTTCAGTCTTCCTGCGATTGCCCTCTCGTCGTTATAAAGTTTTGTTAACATGAAGCCGATATCCCCTTCTTTTTTTACCATGGTCAAAAGTTTATCCATGCAAAGTTCTGCGGTAACGTCGTCGAACACGGGTTCAAGTTGCGGTTGCTTTATCTTTAATAACTTGCAAGCATCAATGAGCAGTTCATTTCTTGGCAAAAATGTATGGCCGTCAAGGTCAGAGGCTGTTTTAAGGATGTGAACAAGGCCCGCCCTAACTCGAAAATTTCCATTATAGGCAACACCAAGGTCCATTGCCATTTTATCTGCGGTTAAAAAACCGATGCCCGATATTTTTTCAATCAAGATGTAGGGGTTATGCGAGACCGTTGAAATGGTGGATTCGCCAAATTTTTTAAAAATTTTAACCGCCATGTTTATCGAAATATTAAAACGTGATAAAAATATGATACTATCTTGCATTAACTTGACTTGGGTATAACGGATGCCAAAGTCTTTTGCCTTGTCGCGACTTATGCCCTTTACTCGGCTCAGTTTTAATGGCTCTTGGTCCATTATCCGAAGAGTGTCCTTTCCGAACGTTGCAACAATTCGATCTGCGGTTACAGGACCGATTCCTTTGATGAGGCCACTGCCGATAAATTGCTTTATCTTCGTAGGAGTGTTTGGAGTCATAACTGTATAGTTTGTAACTTTGAACTGTTTTCCGAATTTTGCATTGTTTATCCACTCGCCTGTCATATTAAGCTCTTGCCCAATAGATACAAAAGCAAAGATACCCGTTGCCGTGCCGTTTTGCTTTAACCGTAAAACAGAATATCCGTTATCTTCGTTGCGGAAAGTTATGTCAGTTATTTCGTCTATTAATTGTGTTGACATGTTGAAATCCTCTATTGTCTCTTCAGGAATTCTTTGGCCAACTGTTCATAGGCAACGGCACCTGCACATTTTGGATCATAAAGTGTTATAGGTTTGCCATGACTTGGGGCCTCGGCAAGGCGAACGTTTCTTGGAACCTTTGTTACGAAAACTTTTTTGCCAAAGAACTTTAAAATCTCGGACGAGACTTGGTCTGTCAAGGAAGACCGCTTGTCATACATCGTTAAAAGGACACCATCAATATCAAGATTCGGGTTAAGTCCTTGCTTTCGAATTAGACGAACCGTGTTAATTAGTTGCGACACACCCTCTAGGGCAAAGAATTCACATTGAATTGGAATGATTAATGCATCAGAAGCGGTAAGTGCATTCAGTGTTAAAAGTCCAAGTGACGGAGGACAGTCAATCATTATAAAGTCATACGAACCACGAACCTTCTCGAGATGATCTTTTAAAAGGCGTTCGCGGCCAGGCATGCGGACAAGCTCGACTTCGGCCCCTGCAAGGTCCACGGTTGCTGGAATTATTTCAAGGTTGCGAATAGGGCTTAGCTGGACCGCCTCGGATATATCAAGGTTGTCGCACATTACGTCATAGATAGTTTTTGTGTCACGGTTTTTCTCGTAACCTATGCCGCTTGTTGCATTGCCTTGGGGGTCTATGTCCACTATAAGGACGCGCTTGCCCATCTGGACGAGATACGCACTTAGGTTGATACAAGTTGTTGTCTTGCCGACCCCACCCTTTTGGTTTGTGAATGCTACTATTTTCGAAGCCATTATACGGTATTATATCACAAGGGTAAGGCAAATGCAAGTCATGTATATATTAATATCATCTATAATAAATATAGAAGAAAGTGCGTTGACAATTGTTCCATGTGGAACATATACTTGGCACAAGGAGGTGTTGGTGAGTGCGAAAGGTTTAGGGAAAGGGCTAGGGGCGTTAATCTCAATTTTTGAAGACGAGGGCGAGGTGGCGTTAACTAAGGAGACGAGCAAGACTACGTCAACGACGAGTGTAAAGGCTGCGGCAACATCGGTTGCAAGCTCGGTTAAGAAGATAGAGTCACTTGGGCTTGTAATCCAAGAACTGGATATAGGGTTAATTGACAACAATATTAATCAACCCCGAAAGGACTTTGATCCAGAGCAGCTTCAGGAGCTTGCAGACAGTATCAAGGCAAACGGTATATTCCAGCCTATCTTGGTGACAGAGGCCGGTAAACGATTTATGATAGTCGCAGGTGAACGGCGTTGGCGTGCGGCAAAGCTTGCAGGTCTTAAAACGGTTCCTGCGGTTGTTCGCAATTATAACGCAAGACAGATATCCGAGATTGCCATTATCGAGAATCTCCAGCGCGAGGATTTAAACGTCATTGACCTGGCACAAGGTATAAAGCGTCTAATGGACGAGTTCTTTTTAACCCAGGAAAAAGTCGCAATAGCCCTTGGCAAGAATCGAAGTTCGATTGCTAATGTCTTGAGGCTATTAAACCTTCCAAAAGAAGTTCAACAAATGATTAGGTCAGGAACCTTGTCGCCCGGGCATGCAAAGGTCCTGGTTGTTGTTTCTAATCCAACCAAGTGCCAAAGCCTTGCAGACAAATGCGTGAAGGAAGGAATAAGTGTGCGTCAACTGGAAGAATTACTCAAGACCGGCGAAACACCACCAAGGTTCAGTTCCGGAGGGTCTTCCGCACCAAGGACGCACAGTCTCGAACTAAGACAGCTAGAGCGAGACCTTACGCAGTCCCTAGGTACGAAGATCCTTATCCAGGGCAACAGCCATCGTGGACGAATAGTTATCGAATACTTTGACGAGATAGACCTTAAACGTCTTATAGGTAAATTCAGATAAATGTTCCATGTGGAACAAGTGATATGTAACGGGATCTCAAAGGGTCTCGTTTTTTTGTGTGAGAACTATTACAATGTTCCACGTGGAACATTGTATGTGAATAATCTAGTTGCGAAAAGTTAAATATTGTGCAATAATTAAAGTGATGCTTGTAGATGTGATTTTTGTTTTACTCGCCCTTGGCTTTGTGGTCTTGGGGTTCTTTAGGGGGGCTCTAAGGGGCCTTCTTGGCTTTGTCACGGTTTTTATATCTATTGTTCTTTCTATATTACTTGGGTGGCCAATTGCTTTGCTGCTTAACAGATGGTTTGGATGGGCGGATAACATAGGCCTTGTCGCCTTGATTCTGATTGTGGCGATCGTCCTGTTTATAGCGATCAGAATTGCCGTTGTGTTGCTCGAGAGATTTGTAATAAGGTTAAAACAGCGGAGCAGGGCCCTTAATAGAGTAGATATGATATTCGGTCTTGTGCTTGGGTTTGCCAGGTTTATGATTTACTTCTTTATATTGACATGGATATTAAACATAGCCGAGAGTCTTGGTCCGCTTTCATCCGTCCCTGAGTGGTTGTTCGAGGATAGCACGATTGCAAGATGGTTCTATGAAATGCTATCACATATTATAAGTTAAGTCTATATTAATTATTGATTGTGCCATTTGCAATTTGAATTATTCTTTCTTCTTGTGATGCGGTAAAGCTTGTCGTTGTAAGGATTGTCTGACCATTATTTATAAAGTCTAACAGCCTTAACTGGCGCGTGACGTCGAGTTCGCTCAGGACGTCATCAAGAAGTAAAACAGGACGCTCACCGGTGAGTTGCTCGAATATCGACAGTTCGGCAAGTTTTAACGAAAGCGCAACCGTGCGTTGTTGTCCTTGGGAGGCAAACAGGCGAACGTCCTTACCGTCGAGTTCAATCTTTATATCATCGCGATGTGGGCCGACCGTTGTGCTTTTTAAACGTATATCTTTTTGACGGGCGTCACGTAAGGTCCGTGCAAGATCGTCACCAGAGTTCGTTTCGTATTCAATGGTGATTGTTTCGTTACCACCTGTAAGGAACTCGTGAACCTTTATTACGAACGGAGTAAGGGATTTTAAAAAATTTTTTCTTCTGGCAATTATATTCTTTGCCATCTTTTCTAATTCAACATCCCAAATGTCAAGGCCACGTTCTATGTCCTCGGTTGTGGATTTTAAAAGAGAGTTACGCTGTGCCAGAACCTTGTGATAACGGAGCAGCGAGTAAAAATAACTCTTGTCTATTTGCGAGATATCAATATCAAGAAAACGACGGCGATCCGCGGGTGCTTCTTTTACAAGGCGAAGTTCATCGGGCGAGAAAAAGATGCAATTAATCTGTCCTAAAAGTTCGCCCATCTTTTGAACAGGGACACCGTTGATGTTGATGCTTTTTTTGCCTTTTCTTTCAAGGGCAATTTCGACGATGACGTCACCGAATTTTTTTGTGGCAACTGTTTTAATCCTTGATTGTTCCGAGTCAAAATTGATCATGTCGCGGTCGCGGGGGCTTCGCCAACCTCGGCCAACGCAAGTCAAAAATATTGCCTCCAAAAGATTTGTTTTTCCTTGTGCATTTTCGCCAACGAACACGTTGACACCGGGGGAGAGGTCCGCCACTGTGTCAATATGGTTTCGAAAATTCGTAACATG
>Ga0123355_10001750_pt1 | contig 30333 bp, 10 predicted proteins | sample TergutEmb28metaG_3_FD_89872 | JGI IMG/M metagenome (GOLD analysis project Ga0123355, IMG submission 89872) | Embiratermes neotenicus P1 segment gut microbial communities from Petit-Saut dam, French Guiana - Emb289 P1 | ecosystem: Host-associated > Arthropoda: Insects > Digestive system > Gut ... | reverse complement strand
CACTCACACAACACACACACACCACACACAGACACCCACCACACACACCACACACACACACCACACACACACACACCACACACACACTCACCACACACACACACACACACACAAACTCTGCTAGGACAAACATGTTTAAAACCCTTGTCTAACAGTATTACATCCACAAAGTAACCGTCATTTTAAATGACAATCTTCAGACCTGTTGTCATAAATATTATGGCCCTGCCACGCGAGTCATATGATAAGCACTTCTGCGTAATCAGACGGAAATTGGCGTCTCCACCAGTTAGCAGAATCACACTGAACTATGTACATATGAATTCCTAATTTTTGGTCAATTTCAGAAAAGGAAATTCCTAGCTAATTTGCGGTAAAAATCTTTACTTTCCAATGTATGAAACTTTAGGCAAATAGTACTCTAAACCTTCTTCTTGAATCTCACATTACGGGAAGGAATATAGGCTGAGGGTTTTGTGAATAGGGTGCTGAGGAGAATAATTGCACCTGAATTGGACGAAGTAAGATGGGAGTGGAGAAAACTAAATTTTGAAAAGCTTGATAATTTGTATATATCAATAAATATTTTTCGGGTGATCAAATCAAGGAAATGAATTGGGTGGGTCATGTAGCAAAATGGGGATTGAAGAAGTGCATATATTTTATTGGGGGGAAACGTGATATATATATCCATTGGAAGACCCGAGCTTAGATGAGAGATATGTATTGAAAAGTGTCTCCATGGAGCAGAATGGGGGACAGGGAATTATTTCGGTAGTTTTGGAGTGGGACCGGCCGTCGGCTCTTGTGAAGGCGTTGATGAAAATTAGTGTCCCATAAAATGTGGGGGTTTCTTGATTAGCTGAAAAAAATGTCAGATTCTCTAGAAAGACCCGACTCCATGCAGTAAGTAAATAAATAACTCAGATGACGTTAGGCATCGTCAGACACACTAACATGTTAGGAATAAAGTGACACACAACTCAGGGAGATTGAGAACATTTTTTGGAACCAACAGCGAGCAGCAACAACTGGACAAGACATCATGAAGAAACTCTCTTCCTCTCGACAGAGAATATCCTTATGTCACTCTAGATATCGCGGAAGAATCAATCACTGAAATGTTTCTGTGCTTTCATAAATTCCTCTTAATAATAAAACCAAAAACTTCACAAATCTTTTTTAAATTTGCCGATGTTCGCTGTTCGTTACAGCCACTGTCTGCAGACAGACTGATGCTGCTGCTGTTCGCTGTTCGTTAGAGTCACTGTCTGCAGACAGCATGAAGCTGCTGCTGTTCGCTGATCGTTACAGTCACTGTCTGCAGACAGACTGATGCTGCTGCTGTTCGCTTTTCGTTACAGTCACTGTCTGCAGACAGACTGATGATGCTGCTGTTCGCTGTTCGTTACAGTCACTGTCTGCAGACAGCATAATGCTGCTGCTGTTCGCTGTTCGTTACAGTCACTGTCTGCAGACAGACTAATGCTGCTGCTCTTAGCTATTCGTTAGAGTCACTGTCTGCAGACAGCATGAAGTTGCTGCTGTTCGCTGTTCGTTACAGTCACTGTCTGCAGACAGCATGATGGTGCTGCAGTTCGCTGTTCGTTACAGTCACTCTCTGTATACAGACTAATGCTGCTGCTGTTCGCTGTTCGTCACAATCATTGTCTGCAGACAGCATGATGCTGCTGCTGTTCGCTCTTCGTTAAAGTCACTGTCTGCAGTCAGACTGATGCTGATGCTGTTCGCTGTTCGTTAGAGTCATTGTCTGCAGACAGCATGATGCTGCTGCTGTTCGCTGTTCGTTACAGTCACTGTCTGCAGACAGCTTGATGCTGCTGCTGTTCGCTGTTCGTTACAGTGACTGTCTGAAGACAGACTGAAGCTGCTGCTGTTCGCTTTTCGTTACAGTCACTGTCTGCAGACAGACTGATGCTGCTGCTATTCGCTGTTCGTTACAGTCACTGTCTGCAGACAGCATGATGCTGCTGCTGTTCGCTGTTCGTTACAATCACTGTCTGCAGACAGACTGATGCTGCTGCTGTTAGCTGTTCGTTAGAGTCACTTTCTGCAGACAGCATGAAGCTGCTGCTGTTCGCTCTTCGTTACAGTCACTGTCTGCAGACAGTATGACGCTGCTGCTGTTCCCTGTTCGTTACAGTCACTCTCTATATACAGACTATTGCTGCTGCTGTTCGCTGTTCGTCACAATCATTGTCTGCAGACAGCCTGATGCTGCTGCTGTTCGCTCTTCGTTACAGTCACTGTCTGCAGACAGACTGATGCTGCTGCTGTTCGCTGTTCGTTAGAGTCACTGTCTGCAGGCAGCATGATGCTGCTGCTTTTCGCTTTTCGTTAAAGTCACTGTCTGCAGACAGCATGATGCTGCTGCTGTTCGCTGTTCGTTAAAGTCACTGTCTGCAGACACCATGAAGCTGCTGTTGTTCGCTGTTCGTTACAGTCACTGTCTGCAGACAGCATGATGCTGCTGGTTTTCGCTGTTCGTTACATTCACCCTCTGTATACAGACTAATGCTGCTGCTGTTCGCTGTTCGTTACAATCATTGTCTGCAGACAGCCTTGTGCTGCTGCTGTTCGCTGTTCGTTAGAGTCACTGTCCGCAGAGAGCATGATGCTGCTGTTGTTCGCTGTTCGTTACAGTCACTCTCTGTATACAGACTAATGCTGCTGCTGTTCGCTGTTCGTTACAATCATTGTCTGCAGACAGCCTGATGCTGCTGCTGTTCGCTGTTCGTTACAGTCACTGACTGCAGACAGCATGATGCTGCTGCTGTTCGCTGTTCGTTACAGTCACTCTCTGTATCCAGACTAATGACGCTGCTGTTCGCTGTTCGTTACAATCATTGTCTGCAGACAGCATGATGCTGCTGCTGTTCGCTCTTCGTTACAGTCACTGTCTGCAGACAGACTGATGCTGCTGCTGTTCGCTGTTCGTTAGAGTCACTGTCTGCAGACAGCATGAAGCTGCTGCTGTTCGCTGTTCGTTACAGTCACTGTCTGCAGACAGCATGATGCTGCTGCTGTTCGCTGTTCGTTACATTCACTGTCTGCATACAGACTGATGCTGCTGCTGTTCACTTTTCTTTACAGTCACTGTCTGCAGACAGCCTGATGCAGCTGCTGTTCGCTGTTCATTACAGTCATTAACTGCATACAGACTGATGCTGCTGCTGTTCGCTGTTCGTTAAAGTCACTGTCTGCAGACAGCCTGATGCTGCTGCTGTTCGATGTTCGTTACAGTCACTGTCTGCATACAGACTGATGCTGCTGCTGTTCACTTTTCGTTACAGTCACTGTCTGCAGACAGTCTGATGCTGCTGCTGTTCGCTGTTCATTACAGTCATTAACTGCATACAGACTGATGCTGCTGCTGTTCGCTGTTCGTTAGATTCACTGTCTGCAGACAGCCTGATGCTGCTGCTGTTCGCAGTTCGTTACAGTCACTGTCTGCATACAGACTGATGCTGCTGTTCACTTTTCGTTACAGTCACTGTCTGCAGACAGTCTGATGCTGCTGCTGTTCGCTGTTCTTTACATTCACTGTCTGCAGACAGCCTGATGCTGCTGCTGTTCGCAGTTCGTTACAGTCACTGTCTGCATACAGACTGATGCTGCTGCTGTTCACTTTTCGTTACAGTCACTGTCTGCAGACAGTCTGGTGCTGCTGCTGTTCGCTGTTCATTACAGTCACTGTCTTCAGACAGCCTGATGCTGCTGCTGTTCGCTGTTCGTTACAGTCACTGTCTGCAGACAGACTGATGCTGCTTCTGTTCGCTGTTCGTTCTAGTCACTCTCTGCAAGCAGACTGATGCTGCTACTGTTCGCTGTTCGTTGAGTCACTGTCTGTAGGCAGCCTGATGCTGCTGCTGTTCGCTCTTCTTTACATTCACTGTATGCAGACAGACTGATGCTGCTTCTTTTCGCTGTTCGTTACAGTCACTGACTGCAGACAGCCTGATGCTACTGCTGTTCGCTGTTCATTACAGTCACCGTCTGCAGACAGCCTGATGCTGCTGCTGTTCGCTGTTCGTTACAGTCACTGTCTGCAAGCAGACTGATGCTGCTTCTGTTCGCTGTTCGTTGAGTCACTGTCTGTAAGCAGCCTGATGCTGCTGCTGTTCGCTCTTCTTTACATTCACTGTATGCAGACAGACTGATGCTGCTACTGTTCGCTGTTCGTTACAGTCACTGTCTGTAGACAGCCTGATGCTGCTGCTGTTCGCTGTTCTTTACATTCACTCTCTGCAGACAGCATGGTGCCTGTTTCAGTCATTCGAAGGCCTTCAGTCAATTTCAAATTATTCGTTCTCCTCTCTGTATGCTCTGACTCAGATTCCTCTCCCCCATTAGAGGAATTTTGTTTCCGAAATTCCACAGTGTGTTAAATGTTTGTCTCCTGGTCAGGGGAGTTCAGTCGCTGCAAGTAATTCTCAGACTCTGCATTAAAAAATTGCTTTCTTCGTATGATAATTATTTTCTGGCAGTAAACGACATTAAATTCCGAATAATAAGAGACGAGATTAATTTCGCGTTATTGTATTAAAACTTTAAACGCCGAATTAAATCCCATCTGCTACCTGCTGGCATTATTAGAAGCTCACCATATTCTCGACGTTGGCAGGATAAGGGTTAATTATGTTGCGGAAAAGTATCATATAATCAAGAGTTTTTTGTGTCTAAATTTGATATCAAGTCTGCAGTTACTTGAGAATTCAGTTTTGCTACGACCACATTAGAGTAAAAAAGAACACAACTAGCAGAAATTCCCTACCTACTCTTAGAACAATAAGCAATTCAACGTCCCCATATTTCCCCTATAAATATCGGGAAACTTTGAATGAAAACTATTAAAATTATATAACCACTGATAGAGTAAGGGAGAATATCTCGTGCCATGAAATCAACCCCACCGTAATATTCACAATTTCTGGGAAAGGAAAAAAATATTATTCCGATTTCAGAGTAATGTTTCGTATTGAGCAAATGAAAGTGTTTTTTGTCTTTTGCAGAAAGAAAATTTTGAGTGCATCCTGTTGGTGATACTGCTCTTCAGCGCAATTACGAATGGAGCAATGCTGCCATATACTTCACTTACTTTAGAGGAGGTTCATTTGGTGCGCTGTCTGACAAAAATCAGCCAAAGATATTTCGCACCAGGAAGATCTGTGGTTATATCATCGCCATCTAACTACCGAGATGTGCAACAGGAACTGATTGCAGAGATTCATCAAACTTCTCTCTGGCCTGCCGTTGTTACTGTTGATGGTAATATTAGCATACCCGAAAAATCAGACTTTATAGATAGAGATGGCAGTTATATTATTTTAATACCAGATGGGAATATCGAGAGTATTGATGCACAATTATTTGGGTTAATTTTAGATAGAAAAAAAGAATTCACACAACTCTGGAATTCTGAATCTCGGCTTGTAGTGGCTGGAGCAAACGAATTCTCAATGTCACAACAAATGGATATATTTGATTATTTCTCAAAATTCAGATTATATAACACCATTATAGTAAGCAAAGAACGTATTATAATAGACAAAGAACTTAGCAGAACGATAATCGTTAATAATATAGACACAGGCATGAAATTGGGAGTGTTCACTTGGTTTCCATATCACAGTTCAGACCGTTGTACTGAAGTGAATGATATCACCCTACTGGACAGTTGGGTTATTTCTGCACAAGGACACTTCACCAAGAACAATGACTTGTTTTCAGGAAAGATCAGTAATAGCTTCAACGGATGTCCTGTGAATGCTCTTATATTAGACAATAAATGGCTCTTTACTACGATACATATAAATATCACGTATTCTAATGGGACTGTTGTGACTTATGTAACAGGTTCGGAGATGGAATTACTAAGCATCGTTTTGCAACAGATGAACATGACTCTTATTCATGTCCCTATTCCAGAATGTTTTGTAAAAGGGGAAAATTGTTTAAATGATATAATTTTTTCTTTGTTTCTAAGGGAATATGATATAATTGTTGGTAATATGGGAAACACTTTTTTATTAAATAAATTACTTTCCGCCACTACTTCCTATTACTTAATGACATACCGCTGGTTTGTACCGTGCTCTGATAAATATCCAAGATGGAGCAGCATCTTTAGAATACTTTCTGTGGAACTTTGGTTAGTTCTGATAATATCGATTGTGATTGTGGCCATCTCGACTACACTTGTTGGGCGATACAGCTGCACGTCTGAGTGGCAAGGGTACAAGAGCCTGAAAAGTTCTTTCACCAACCTCTGGGCTGTCATTCTAGGGGTGTCAGTGTCAACAATGCCACGCACCCCGTCACTACGTTCGCTGTTCCTCGCCTGGGTGTGTTTCTCTCTGGCCTTCAACACAGTGTTCCAGGCATTTCTCACAACGTTTCTTATTGATTCCGGCTACAAAACGCCAATTAAAAACATGGAAGAACTGTTCGCTTCAAATATTAAATTTGCCTACCCTCAAATTTACAGTAGAATTTTCGAGATAAGTGACGGACCGGAGTCATTACAAATAAAAAGATATCATGTGAACTGTCCTTCCAAGGAAGTTTGTGTTACATGGGCAAAGGATCACAAAAATGTTTCAATTTTTTTGTTCGATAAGGAAGCTGAAGTACGTTACGCTGGGGGTGACTTTGTTGGTGAGAAATCAGAACCATTATTGTGCAAGTTAGAAGATGGCATAATTTTTAGCTTTGGCCAGTCCATGCTAATGTTTCATGGAGACCCACTGTTGAGGAGAATTAATGAAATTATTGATCATGTGGTTGAAGCAGGTTTACATATATTATGGGACTCCCTGCAATTGCATTTGTTTAAAATATATTCCCGGAAAATAGCTATCGTTCAACCGCTTGATGAATATTACAGCTTTAACCTTTCTCACATGCAACCTGCCTTCTATTTACTTTCGATTGGCTGGTGTCTAAGTGTCTTTTGCTTTATGGTCGAGGTGTTGCACATTCGCTTATTAAGAAAAAGAAATTGAAGTTTTAGTATGTGGTCTGCTACGTATTTTGAATTATGTTGTGTGTTACATAGGACTATATCATCCACACCCCTCAACGATTTCATTTGCCATCTGTCAGTCTCTGAATTTATAAATTTGTGTACTTAGGCATGCGTGTACAAATCAAATAGAAAACTCTTTGGCGAGTGGCCTGTAAAACTGTCGCTTGTTATGCACGTCTGTATGGAGTGATGTGTTTTCCTTATGAATTATCAATCATTATTATCGTTAAATCTGGTTCTTCAAATATTCCTTCCCTTAATGTTCCAAAAAATTTCCTTTAAGCTTAATTTGGAATTTGATTAGTACTAATGTTCAGGTGGCAGTCTGATTGCTGTTTTCTTTATGTTACTGAATTTCTCACCATATTCCACCGAATTATGCACTCAATGAACACGCTATACCGGAAAGTAACGTTGCATGCATTTACAGACTTAGAAATGGAGAGCACAATTTTTACCAAACCAATGGTGCATCGTTTGGAATTGTGTAATATTTGACTGTATTTCCCTGTAATTTACTTAAACACAGTCTTAGTGCAATCATCCATTTTTTTTAAATTCATGGTGATTCGTAACTAATAATTTAAAATAATTTATAGGAAATAATTAGTGTTCCATTTCATGTGTGCTTCTGTATAATCCTATAATTTTCTTGTCACTGTAACTGTTGTGATGCTCGTAGTTCGAATGTTACGATAGCACCGATATCCTCCTTATTTCTTGTAAGAGAGTTCCCAGATCATTACTTGGGATATTGACTTCTATTTCAGTTATATTAATGAATGAAACTATCATTATCAAACAATCTGTATGATTCACCAAACTGTGACACATTTATCTGTCTGTCAACTTTAAAAAAGGAAATAAATTTATTTTAACTTATGAAAATCTTCCCAATAAGTTTTAAAGCAATTAATATATAATATAGTTTTAAGATACATACTATGTAAATTATTAACTTAAAATTATTTCGATTGCCTTCTTCATGTAACGTGTAATACACATTCACTAAAAATTCACTTTTATTTAAACATCTTCTCATTTTATTTATGTATAAAATATTTGAATTCTTTTATGACGTGTACCACACAAGAAGAAATGTTATGAGTTTTTCTTAAATGTTTCTCAATTTACAATAAATAAAACTTTATTTAACAACAGAAATTATCGTTAAGTTGCTTATCTATTTCATTTCCCAGGCCTGTGTCGAAATTAAAAAAGAAGAATTTCCTACATCTCTGAAATTATAGGCAGCATTCACATTTTGAACGCAGTTCTGCCCAACCTACATACGACAGCTAAATCACATCCCACAACACTGTAATTACATATCATTCTTCAAAATGATTACTGAAAACTCAAAACCTGTCGTGTCTACTGGCCGCACTACACCAGTGCCCAGAATACCGCTACACATGATGCTGAAAAGAAAGGAATGGAAATGTAACAGTACATAGGGGAAGACACCGTGTATATTAAAGTTCTTGATTAATAACACATTATTTTACATTTAGTAAAATTTCATTTCTTGAAAATAAGAATTTAGCTTATGTAATTATAAAAGAATACATAATTTTTTGAAGCCTGCTTTTTGGTTTTTTGATTGACTCATACCAATAAATGATATTGTACATGATAACTTTTAATATCAATTTCGTGCTACATAACGTTTCTCATATAAGACGGAATCCATAAATAAAGACTAAATAAAAGTTAAAGTGTTTAGTTAATCACTTATTGAATAAACATTTGTTTTAAAATTAGATATGCAAGAAAATATAATTTTTTTTAGGGATAAAACAGATTTATTTTTTCTCCAGTCGATTTTAATTAAGCGAAGTCTCTTTTCTGAGATACACCATCACACCAATAGACACACACTACTAACACATACAATTAGACATACACACACACACACATTTGGGATCACAAAAATCAATATAAAAAATTACACACTCACATGTAATTAGACAAACAAAAATTGATATACACAACTTGAAACAAAATTAGGCGCTTTTATGAACATAAATAAGAAACACAATTAGACGCACAGAATTGGACAAATAAAATTAGACATACACAATTACACACTCACACAAAATTAAATGTAATCTAATAGAGACACAAAATTAGACACACAATTACACACCCATATTTCGACAAATAAATTAATCACATTATTAGACAAACACAATTTAAAACACAAATTAGGTGCACACAATTTGAGACACACAATTAGACACATAAATACACAAACGCCTTTTGAGAAACAAAACCGGTAGAAATCTTTTGAAGAAGCATTTTTCGCTCTACATATGTTGTTGCCTACACAACACACAATACACAAAAAACAGTCAATCTCGTACTATAATGTAATATTTAGTCGCGTTCGAGCTACACATTTTGTAGTGGAAAATGAAGAAATTTGACATATTCTGAATGTGTGATTACAGCCTTCTTTGGCCAGTAAGAATTGCTTATGGTCCTTACCTTTCTCTGTGACATTTCTTGTCATACAATATTATTTTACATAATTTCATATATTTCAAATTTTTTAAAAAATAGTTATTGAATTTGAATTGCGAGTCTTCAGTTGTTTATGAATATATCTTAAAATTTTCTTATTCTAAGAATATTAGGGAGAGAAATAATTATATATATATATTTATATATATTTGTATTTTTCATCTTGTAAAATGAATCTATAACATTCTCGACATCTTTTCAAAGAATACAGATATACAAAATTTCATGGATTTCCTTCCGGGTGGACACGATTTGTTTCCAAGAATAGACAGAAGGCAGACGGAAGAACAGAGGAAAGTGTTAATTTAAAATTCACTTATCTCCTTTATGTGAATGTCCAAACAATAGACGAATATCCACGCTGTCAACGGTTCGGAAGTTGCCTTTCTTGCACTGTTCGCTTAAAATCCAATTTCAAAGAACCTAGATGAAGACAGTCGGCTAAACCGAAACGTATCTACATATTTATCAAACTGAGCTATGCTTGAAATATTGATGCGAATATTTAAATATTAAAACTTCAAAATGTGGAGAAGAGAGAATGGAAATTAATACTAAGTGGGATGACATTAGATGCTGAAAATGAAATGAAATACAATTTTCGCCATGGTTTGGTAAGGCACAATTATATTTTTGAGGGGGATCGGAGTGTTGAACTGGCAGTCGATCAGGCAATGTGCAGTTCGATACTAAACTTGCCACCGCTGTTACTGCAGTTACAGTGAAAACACTTGTCTGTACACAGTGTCACTGTGTCGTAACTATCGGTCTTTTAAATTTAATTGTGATATAATATGGCGAGTAGATAGAAAAGTATCAGCAAATTTCATGTAGCAGTCTTAGATTTTTAGAGCAGAGTCTTGTGTTTTGATTGGGTGGTATTTTATATTTATTTTTTTTTTTCTGGCTCTACAATGAATATCTACTCATCATTTCTGTAGCTTACATAACGATCTGTTTTCGAATAGTGTTTGTTTAAACGGCTATAAAGAAGAAATTTGGACACAATTAAATTATTATAGTAATTTGTTGGACAGACTGGGAAAAATACATCACTTTTAGAACAAGAAAATTTATAACTACCAAGTTCTATTACTATCTCTCAGCATAACAATGAACACGTGTTAAATTAGTTCTTCCACGGTTCTTATTTTTTCTTTTACAATGACTCATCGACACAAAAATTGAGAAAACGTGAAATTTAAAGAGGAGCTTAAAATATAAAACCACAAAAACTTACTTTTCATTGTATACTGTGTAACTTTTGTAATTTGCTTAAAATGCTGCCTTCGTATCTATCAAATTTAAAGGTCAGTTCTTTTGGAAATACACGTTCTCTTCTGGCCATTAACTTTATTGCCTTTTGGGGCGTGGCACCATGCAATTTGGTAGATTATATGAGAGTTTTAGTAGAATATGTTACTTGAGCTGTACGTAACTCTGAAATGTATTTTGATGTACGTGCCTTTCCACTGTGGTTAAAGTGAGCCATTCTATTTCAGCCTAGGTTACTTGCAAATTGGGAGCTGTTATAAAATGTACGCGTAGAATCTATTTTTTTGAGTTGTGAATATTCATTGCTTTCATATTGCGTATGCATGTATTTTTTATACATTTCCTATTTAATTCCAATGCAAATCATTCCTGAAAATATTAAATCCCTGTGGGGTTGGTAAATCATAATATTCCCTCTGGGAGCCTCGAAATTAATTAGTAATTTTGCCCAAGTCACAACACTGAATCATTTATTGTAGAATTTGACATTCAGAGGAACGTACAACGTGTTATATTCTTCTAATAACAGCCAATGACATACAATATTTCCCAAATTTATTTGGTAATATTTTACAAATTTGCGACATATCTACTCTCCATCAACAGGAATCTCATCACTGTATACACTGAAATAGGTAAGTTTCATGATACTTAGGTTGACTGTCTGCCAGTGAGGTCAGGATGGAACTCACTCAGGATTCTGGAAGAAGTAACATTATAAAGTTCGCAAATATAACCTTGGAAAAGGAGGAAGTGTTAAAATTCAAGAAGAATTTAGTGCAGATTGAAGTCAGATAATGCTTGCTATTATTACGTTCAAGGTCTTGTTTCTTCAAGCATTCTTTCCAAATATATAAATGTTAATATACAAAGAATTGTAATCGCTTCTTTCCTTTCGTCTATTTGGGAAAATTCGTTGCTCCCATTGAGAGAGGGACGTAGGATGAGGGTGTGTGACAATAGGGTGTTGAGGAGAATATTTGGGTCTAAGAGGGACGTGGTAACATTGCAGTGGAGAAAACTAAATTGTGAGGAGTTAAATGATATGTAATTTTCACCCGACATATTTCCGCTGATCAAAAATGGAGAAGAATGAGATGGGAGGGGCATGTAGCACGCATGGAGACGGATAAGTTTGTACAGGGTTTTGGTAGGGAATCCTGAGAGGAACAGACCTCTTGGAATACACAGGAATAGATGGGAGGATAATATTATTTGTATCATCAAGAAGTGGGATGTGGAGTTACGGACTGGATGTTTCTGGCTCGGGATAGGGAAATGTAGCGGGCAATTGTGAATGAGATAATGAACCTTAGAGTTACATAAAATGCGGGGAATTACTTGACTAGCTTATAAATGTTTAACTTCTGAATAAGGACTCTGCACCAAATACAAAGTAAGTAATTCGACGTCAGGCAGCGACAGCCACACTAATTTGCTCTTTTATAGAATTATTGAAATTCATGTCCATTTTAAGTCCCACAAGTGGACTAAAGTTACAGCTCGACTCTTTCATTAATATTGCCGTTAGATGAGAGAGAAAGATTAAAACCAATCCCTGAATGTTTTACCCCTAAAAAAGTGATCCTTTTTCCATTCCTGTTTAGTTGTTTAGTTCCCAAAGCCGGTCTGTTTGGTTACAGAATTTTCTCGTCTCTGCTAGGTTTCGGTACCAGCACGGCCAAGTATATATATAGTACTTTAACGTTGTATATAATAGAGAAATATAAAAATAAGTACCTTAACTGAAGAGATGTTTTGCAAATTTAGAATGTGAATAATGCAAGTGCGTGTGAATTACCTAAAGTCAAATTAAACAATTATTTCGTCCTTCGTACAGATTAGTATTTTCCTACAAATTTCCCTGCTCGAAATCCTTTTGACCTTTTGTCTTTACTTCGTGCTCTTGTTTGTTCTTTTATCTCTGTAATCAGAGATGGTAAAGACGTAAATTCAATAGTGGGATTGTTTTATATTCAGCGGATTGATTGAATGATTGATTGATTACTTTGTTCTGCAATCACTTTGAAAAAATCCATCGTACAGGAACCGATGAGAATTCAGAAGACTCCTAAGAACTATCCAAAAGAAAAAATTTCAAATTTCAAATTACATTAGCTAAAATTTAAACATTTCGCCAAAAATTATGTTTGTTGTATTTGAATTTTTATATTTTCCTAATAATTAATCCACAGTTGGATCCAGCAGACTTAACAGTTAAGTATTTGATTTGTGGTTGGGTGTAGCCAAGTTCGATTTACAGGAAGGACGATGTTATTCTTGAAATTTTGAATGAAATATAAATGCTTTCACTTTCAATGAGAGTTTATAAAAATGGTCGCAGAAATCAGTAAGTTTAGAAAAACAATATTGTGTGTGAAATGACACATACTGCTCTATTTGTCACACGGCGCTAACTTCAATTCTGAAATTCAGGTGCATAAAAATCCTCTGGCTTTACAGAATATGGACAAACGTCATGTTTTGCTTTGTATCTTTAGCTCTGGCTATCATTGAATCAAATGAACATTGTAAAATATTCTTTCTTTTGTGTGGTTTTCAATGGAGAGAGTAGAAAATGGAAAGGTGGCTTGTCCTCAGAAAAACAATTTAGCCTGTAACAAACAATTCAGCCATTAGTCAGGCAGTTCTTTCACGCCATTTCTTCAGTGAAACTGTTTGCAGCAAAAGACTCACAGGTCTTTTTCTCCCCAGAACTTTTATGAAGTTATGATAAGTTATCTGCCGTTTATTTCGCATTCAATCCTCCACAAATTAAGTTCATTTGCCGTTCCCGGGCAGCAGTTTCACAAACTGAGGATACCGTTAGGAGAAATGAAACTTTACACAAAACAGGTACTAACAAATATGCCTGAATTCGATCTGTCTAAAAAATTGTTAATCTGGAGGTTACGACATTTGAACAGTGACAATTACGATATACATTCTTCGAAGTTACGTGGTAAAAGTTTTGCAAACATATAAATAAATCAATAATTGGTGCAACTGTGAGCATGTGTCGGTCGGATTCTTTAGTTGTAAGCGGTGAGGAAGAAGAAATAGGCAAGATCTGAAGTTCTTGATTCGATCATTGTGGAATGTGGCACTGTTTCAACTGGTAAAAGGGACTTACCAGAGGGGAATATTACTTATATATTCGGGATCGAGCATTGGAAGGAAAATGGAATTTCGTTTACAAAATTTGGTAAACTTTGCTTACTTTATTAAATCCAATTTATTTAAAGAATCAATAAGGATTTTCGCAGACATACCGTAGTGGTTTGTTGGTCGAAATGTGGATATTTTCATGTATATATCTGGTTAAGAACAAAGGATGAAAATCTCGAATTTTTAAAAGAATGTCACACCATATCTACTCAGTACTGCTCTATAAAATTTTCCTCCCGAAATTGTATTCTTCTGGGTAACAACCTTAGTTATCAGAATGCAGTGAGTTCCTAATCAATTATTAAATATTTTAAAATTTAATTTCTCAATTTAATGTGACTAAACTATGTGTATTGCACAAAATTATTTGTGATAAAACTTTTCTTCTAACAATTTTAGAGCTGATTAAATATAGAAGAAACATATGGAAGAAACACAGAATAAAAGGTTAGCGACCTGTTGCATTTTTTATGAATTAGCATAAAGAATTATAATAATTTATCAGGTAGGTCGGCATATTATATGGATAATATAAAATATAAATTCTCAGCAACTCCGTATATTTACACAAAATGCCTGTGTTTCCCTGGCGTAGTGGGAAAAAGCAATAAAACTTAGCGGTCCTTTAAGGGTTAAGGTATATTGTTCAGTTGGCAAACAAATGGTTTTAGAACGAATTGCTGCGCGATGGAGCAATTTGACTGATTTAGTTCATTCATTTATTTGTAACAGTGACTTAAAATTATTTTCGGTTTTCATAAAAAAAATCATATTTCCGTTGCCAATTTCGGTAAATAATTAACGCCATTCATCGGAGTAAAATAAGAACGTGTTTCTGTCCTGTATAAAAACCTGACACAAAATAAGTTTCCGTCAAATATCCGCAGTAAAGAATTGCTTTGAAATGTCGCAAACTACGTACAATGACACAATGTAACAACTGAATTATTACTAAAACCAGAAAACATTTCTATTTTTGGTAAATTGTCGTTTTTTCCATCAGAGTGTTGTCAGTTATTTTTTGTTCTCTTCTTTAAAGTTAAGTTAATTTTGATTTTTCTTTCATAAATAAATACATTCGCAAGTAACAGATTATTACTAACAGAAAATTCTACAGCCTATATAAATATTTCGTTTTCAACATAAACGAAAACACTAAGTTTAAGGTTGGAGATAGCAACAGAAATAAGTTGAAGTTATATTCAAATATGAGATTAACTAAACATTAGTGTCAAATACGTGCAGGAAACAAATAATTTTTTAATCCAACGTAATATCTGCAAATGTCAAACGTTAGAGGAGGAAAATTGTCTGTCCGAATGAACCGTATCAAAGTAGCCCTACACAATAACAGTCACGTGACAGTTTAGTGGTCTTCACGTAACACACAACACGATGCAGTATAAATGCACAATTGCACTGTTGCTGTTCAGCAGTACGCTGATGTGCACTGTGATATTGACAGGTAAGTAGGAAGTTTAATGCTAAATTCTTATTCTGTTATTCAAATCTATTAGACCACATACGTAAGAAAAAAAATAATGAAATTGCCATTTGTAAATAAATTAGTGATTGGAGAATATTATCACGGTCGATATGCGGTACATTCCCTTAAAAGGCTCCTAAATTTCGAAGAAGGCTTGCCGTCTTCCCCATGATGGCGTATTCCGAACCACTTGTAACAAATCACAGGGCATCTCATCGCAGAAGTCAGCTGGCTTCAGACACGCACTGTGAGGAATAATACGTAAAAAAATCCTTTGTTTAGTGAGATTTTATCCACAAAGTAACAGTCATTTTAAATGATAAACTTCAAACAAAGTTACACAAAACTTATGGCCCTACAATTCAAGTCACAAGATTAGAAACTTCTGCGTAAACAGACGAATACTGGCGTCTCAACCTTTCAGCAGAATCACTCCGAACTACTCTTACATGAATTCGAAAACTCTCCTGACTTGTAGACTCGACCTAACCTGGCTAGTTTTAGAGGAGGCAGATGGTTGAGGATTAGTGCAATTCAGAATGGTATATCAAAATTGAGTTTATTTTAATTAGACGGAAATCATGTTGAGAATTGTGACTTAATGTGTGATGAATTCTGCGGAACCACTAATGCTTGAGAATAGAGAATTTGACGTTGCGATATCTATAGAAAATCTATAAGAACAAAAAACGTTATTTATCAAACCCAATCAGAAGTGATCGAAGCATAAGAGAAGGAAATTTCACTCTGAAATCTATAGACTAATTAACTCTATTTGGAAATAACAAGAATTGCTTGAGGGTTGGAAGGAGTCGTTCATTGTATCTATCGATTAGCAGGGTTATAAAATATTTTGTCGTAATTAAAGAGGCTTGACAGAATATTTGGACCTAGAAGAGATGATGAAACATGGGAGGGGATCTACATAATGAGGTGCTTAATGATCTGCGCTCCACAAACCATATTTTTAGGGTGATAAATTCGCGAAGAATGAGATGCGCGGTTCACATAGCGTGTATTGGTGAGAGGAGAGGCGTATATTGGTTTGGTGGAGAACAGTGATGAAAAAGACCATTTTGGAGACGCAGGATTAGCTGTGAGAATAATATTAAAATGGATCTTCCGGAAGTGGAATGTAAGAGTATGGACTGGAAAGAGTGTGCTCATGATAGGGACAGTCCGCGGGCACATGTGATTGCGGCAATGAACATTCGGGTTCCATAAAATAAGAAATTTCTGACTGTTTTTGTACTTCTTCGTTTCTCAAAAGAATGTGCTCAATGGGGTAAGGAAGTAGATAAATATTTAAGGAGGAATATTATTTTTCCAACCTATAATTTATAAAATTCATGCTGTAGAGCTTGACTCCAAATGCGGAGATATAAATTGGGGGATATAGTATATATTTCGAAAAACATATTATCTACTAATAATATATTCTACTTTCGTCAAATTCTGAAGGAAGATGGGGACACAACAAGCAGTGCATCAGCTTTTTTAAGCCTCAAGAAAACTTTGATTCAGTTATAGCAAAGGTCTTATATAATAACCCCATTAAGTGTGTTTTCGCTATGAAAATTTTAATTATAATAAAGTTGTGACTGAAAGAATCCTATAGCAAGTTCTGTATAGGAAAGCATTTGTCGTATTTCCTATTAGGAATACTTTGAAGGAAGGAGACGATTTGTCACCATTACTTTAGGATTTGCTTTAGAATACCCCATTAGGAAAATGCATGTTTACAATGATGATTGAAATTTAGTTGTATACATCAGGTCTTGTTTTATGTTGATGATGGCAATATATTTGACGGAAGCTCTATAAGTTGCTAGTAAGACGAGTGGACTGTATGTGAATGCTGATAAAAATAGAGTATGGTCATGTCACGAGATCAGAATGCAAATGAATACAAACCATATCGATTGATTGAAAAGGTGAATAGGATTAAAATGTTGGAATGAATCTAAAATATCAGAGTTCTATTCAGAACATATTGGGAGAAGATTGAAGTTAGGGAACGCTAGCTAACATTCGATGCAAGATCTTTGGTCATCCAGGTTAATTTAAAAAAATATAAAAATGAAGATATATAGAACTCTAAAATTGCTTGTTTTTGCTCAAATTGAGAGACGAAATTAGGCTGAGTGTGTTTGTGAATGGGTGCTGAGGGGAATATTTGGACCTAAGAAGGATGAGGTAACAGGGGACTGGAGAAAATTATATATAGAGAAGCTTAATTAGCTGTATATATAACCAAATATTTTTCGGGTGATCAAATAAAGAAGAATAAATTGTTTGAGTAATGTTGCATATATGGTGGAGAGGAGAATTTCATACAGGTTTTTGGTGGGGAAAACGGAGGGAAATAACCATTGGAAGAACAGGAAGTAGATGAGAGAAAGTTATTGAAATAGAAATTCAGGTAGCGGAATGGGGAACATCGATTGGATTTTGGTGGTTCACGAGTGAGACCGGCGTTTGCAACTTGTGAATCCGGTAATGAAAATTATGTTTCCATAAGGAGTGGGGGAATTCTTGATCAGCCGAGAAAATGTTAGCTTTCTAGAAAGTCCCTGCCCCATGCAATAAGTAAGGAAGTAATTAAGTAACACTTATGACGTCAGGCAGCCTCTGCCAAACTTGCCTGCTTGGAACATATTGAAACTAGCATCAGAGTGTCCGAAAACATAAATTGAAACTACCAGCGAGCAGCAACAACTGCACAAGACATCATGAAGAGGCTGGCTTGCCTCACAACAGAGAACGTCCTTATGTCACTGAACATATAGCAAAAAGAAACACTCATTATTATTTCTTTCCCTTTCAGAACATTCACACAACAAGACATCAGGCAACCTCACAATGCTTTGTCCAATTGCTACTGCTATCATTTCGTTAACGTCACTGTCTGAAGAAAGATTGATGCGAGCTTCAGTCACACGAAACCCCTCAGTGAATTTCACAATACTCGTCCTTCCTAAAGGCTGTGACTCAGGTTCGTCTGCTTCATTAAAGGTGCTCTGGATCCGAAAATCCACTGTGTGTAACAGTGTTGGCTCTTGGTCTTGGGAGTTCAGTCACTGCACGGAATTTTCAGCCACCGCAAGTAAAATTTGCGTTTTTATATGACAAATATTGTCTGGCGGAAACAACATTCAATTCATTGCAATAAGTGAAAAGAAAAATTTCTGGATATACTACTTATTATTTTGTGAATAAAAATCATTTATTCCAGATAATATTGTGCTGAAATTCGATACCAAATCTGTAGTTATTTGAGAGTTCAATTTTACTACGTCAACAACAGAACGAAAAGAACACGGCTAGCAAAATTACCCTACCTACACTTAGAACGATATCACATTCTATGTCAAAATATTCCCCCTATAGATTAGAGGTTTATAATTTCTTAAGTTTGGAACATGACATAGATTATTGAAGAAGAAGATTTAAATAACCAAACAACAGGTACAGTGAGGGATTAAATCCTATGACATAACCTCAAGGCCACCGTAATAAATACGGTTTTTGGGAAAAGAATTAAAATTTATACATTGTTACAAGTAATGTTTGGTAGGGAGCAAATGAGAGTGTTTTGTGTCTCTTGCAGAATGGAAGTTTTGAGTGCATCCTGTTGGCGATACTGTTCTTCAGCGCAATTACGAATGGAGCAATGGACTACCAGGGCGATCTGAGGTGATATCATCGCCGGCTACATACCGAGATGTGCAACAGGAACTGATTGCAGAGATTCATCGAACTTCAATCTGGCCTGTCGTTGATACTGATGATGGTAAAATTATCATGTCCGAAAAATCAGAATTTATAGATAGAGATGGCAGTTATATTATATTAATTCCAGATGGGAATATCTGTAGTATTTATGTAGAAATTGCAGGGCTAAATGGAGATCGAAAAAAAAAGAATTCACACAAATCTGGAATTCTGAATTTCGGTTTGTTGTTGCTGGAGCAAATGAATTCTCATTGTTACAAAAAAGGGCATATTTGATTATTTTTCACAACTCCGAATATATAACTTCATTATAGTAAACAAAGAACATAATGTAATACACAAAGATTATAGTACACCGACAAAAGTTAATGATGTAGACACAGGCACGAAATTGGAAGTTTACACTTTGTTTCCATATCAGAGTTTAGACCATTGTACTGAAGTGAATGATATCACCCTAATGGAGAGTTGGGTTATTTCTGCATAGGGGAACTTCTCCAAGAACACAGACTTGTTTCCAAGAAACATCAGTAGTAACTTCAAAGTTTGTCCTATGAAAGCTCTTGTATTTGACACTAAAAAGAATTTTACTACGAAATATGTAAATCTCACGTATTCCAATGGGACTGTTGTGAATTATATAGCAGGCTTGGAGATGAAGTTACTTAGCATCGTTTTGCAGCAAATGAACATGACTTTTTTATGTCTCTACTCCAGAAAGTTTTGGAAGGAAGAAAAATGATTTAGTAATATCTATGCTTCTAAAGAAAATTTATATCTTTTTCGGTAATAAGGCAAACAATTTTTTATCAAATAAACTTATTTCCTCTACAAAATCTTAATATATCATGAGTGTCCGCTGGTATGTACCTTGTTCCAATTCAGGTAAGCGTCTTTAAATTCCTATAAAGTCCTTGTCACTGTAGCTCTCGTGCATGTCGTAGTTCCAATGTTACGTTTACACTGATTTTCTCTTAATTTCTTGTAATAGCTTCCCCAGATCATTACGTGTGATATTGCATTATGTGTCAGTTGTATTAGTGAATGAAATTGTCATTATCAAAGCCTGCCTTATCGTTTACCAAAACGTTTCCTAAAAATTGTGATTTTTTACCCGTGCTTCATTTTTATTAAGCAGATATTATATTTTAACTTACGAATATCTTCCCAATAATTTTAATATAAATATACTCTTACAAAATATTCACTTTTATTTAGACAGATACTCATTTTTAAACATATAATGTTAACAATTTTTATGACGTACCTCGCAGGAAGAAATGTTGAGATTTTTTTTAAAAGTTTCTCTATTTTCACTAAATAAAACTTTATTTTAGAACAGAACTTATCTTTAAATTGTTTTCTCTTTCATTTCCTTTGGTCTGTATTCGAAACTAAAAGAGAAGAATTCCTTGCATCTCTGAAATTATAGACAATGTTTACATTTTGAACGCAGTTCTCCCCAATCAACATACTTGAGCTACGTCACATACCACAACACTGAAATTGCATAATATTCTTCGAAATGATTATCGGAAACCACAAAACATAACACGAAGGCTGCTTGCAGTACATCAATTCCCACAATACCGCTAAACAAGATGCTGAAATGAAAGGAATGGAAATGAAAGAGTACATAAAGAAGACACGGCTTACATATAATTTTTTTGATTAATAACACAATAAATTACATTTTGTAAAATTTAATTTCATTAATATAAGAATTTAATATATGAACATGTAAAATCATGCATCTTTTGTTGATGCCTGGTTTTTTTTATTGATTATCACATACCAAATAATGATTGTATATATGTTAATTGTAGATATCAATTTGGGAGTTTCATCACACATAACGTATTGTCATATAAGAAGGAACATATAAATAAAGAGCAAATGTAAGGAAAAGTATTTAGTTAATCACTTATTGAATAAACGTTTATTTTAAAATTATTTATGCAGGAAAATATAAAGATTTTGGAATTAAATAAATTTTTTAAATTAATCTTAATTTTACAAAAATTCTTTTTTGAGTTACACTAAAATACGAAAGGACACACAATACTAAACCATACAACTGGACACACACATTTGGACACATATAAACCGATATAAAAATTTACAAACTTAGAACCTATTAGACACACAAAATTAGATATACACAACTTAAAACAAAATTAGACGCTTTTATACACATAAATAAGGAACACAATTAGACGCACACAATTGGACACATACAATTAGTCATAACAATGAAACACTCAGACAAAATTAGATACACACAAATAGAGACACAAAATTTGACACACAATTCCGCACCCATATTTCGACAAATAAATTGACATATTATGTTTTCTGAACCGTGCATCATCTTGATATTTGAGTAAAGTAAATCAACGAATTAGTCGCAAGCTCCTTAGGATGCATGTATTAATATTCGAAACATGTTGAGCACTGAATAAAGTAATAATAAAACAAGTGGCATCGAGTTGGTCTCTCTTTATTCAAAATTGACACATTATTTGACAAACACTTTTGAACACACAAATAGACACATAAATAGAAACAAGCCTTTAGACAAACAAAATCGGCACGACACTTTTGAAGGAGTATTTGTCCCACAAAATATGCTGCTAACTACACAACACATAATAGAAAAAAGACAGGAAATCTCGTACGTAAAACCAATAATTATTCGCTTTCTAGCTACCATTTTTGTGGCGGAAAATAAATAAATATTACATATCCTGAATATATGATTATATTTTTGTTTGGCCAATAAGAATTGCGCATGGGCCTTTCTGAAAATCTTCTCATTTTAAGAGGATTCGAAAAAAAAATAATTAAATATATGAATATGTTTTTCTTCTTGTAAAATTCCTGTTTGTGTTTTAAGTAATGAAACTTTTACATTTTCGACACTTTTCCAAGAATACAGCTATAAAAGTTTCAAGGATTTCCTTCCGGTTGGAGACGATTTGTTGCCAGGAACAGACAGGAAGACAGACGGATAGACAGACAAATGTGTTAATTTAGAGTTCACTTATCGCCACTTTGTGAATGTGCTAGCAAAAGACGAATATCCATGCCGTCAGAAGTTCGGAATTTGCCTTTCTTGCACTTTCCGCTTAAAAGCCAGTTTCAAAAAACCTACATGAAAACAGTCGGTTAAACCGATATGTACCTACCTTCTTATCAAACTGAGCTATTCCTGTAATATCAATGCGTGTTTGTTAAGTTTAATCGTTGAAAATGTGGAGAACAAAGAATAGAAAATAATATTAATGGGATGCTATTAGATGCTGAAAATGAAATTGAATACACTTTGCGCTTTGGACTGGTAAGACAAAATTATAGTTGGGGGGGGGGGGGGTAAGGTTTGCGGGGGCTGTTGTTGTGGCAGTCGATCAGTCAATGTGCAGTTCGATATTAACCTTGCCACCTCTGTTACTGCAGTAAGAGGGTAAACACTTGTCTGTACACAGTGTCACTGTGTCGTAACTATCGGTTTTTAAATTTAATTGTGGTAAAATAAAATGGCGAGTAGATAGAAATTTAGTTTATTAGTTTATAACAACGGCCTAAGTAATATAACTTTGAATGGAGCCCCACTGTTCAGGCGAGTTACTGAAATTTTTGATCGAGTAGTTGAGGCAGGACTTTTCAATTTCTGGATATCACTGGACCAGCACTTGGATAATGTTGTATCTCAGATAATAGCTATCGTAAACCCAATTGATGAATATTACAGCTTCAACCTGTAACAAATGCAAACGGCATTCTATCTCCTTTTAATGGGTTTGGATCTAAGAGCTCTGTTTCATTTTCTAAATGTTGTACAATCGCTTATTTAGCAAAAGATAATGAAGCTGATAGTGTGTGGACCGAATCGTAATTTTGACTTTTGACAGTATTTACACAGGACTACCTCACCCACAACTTGCCAGCGATTTCACTTAGCAGCTTCTTTCGAGGGAATAAGCAATAACTAGATTGTGTAGGAACGGAAACTTGGTAAATCCTTATCTAAATCATTCTACATCTCAGAGATGAACTGAAGAATTTTATTTTTTTTCAAGTTAGGTATAATCTTTGTTGTTTAAAATTTTCGGTTTAACGTTTGGGATAGTAATCTTACCTGGGATTGGTGAGTAATTTTGACTCGATTCGATTTTGTCGCATACGAATTTATTCATTTTTCAAATTAGACAATTAGTTTATAAAAACAAGTAACAAAATCACTTTTGTGTACCTTGTAAAACAATACAGTATTATCAACGGCTTTATAAATTTAAAGGATTTCCTCAATATATTATCACGTTTTTAAGCCTGTTTGTTCGCACGTTTCTTGTCCGGAAGATTACACAAGTTTTCTTTATTTGTAATTTGATCGTAATTTATTTTCGGGTAGCAAATTGGTCTTTGTGTTCTTTGTGTTGCTGAGATTCTCATTTACATCAAAGAGATTTAGGCACCCAGTGAAAACCATGTATATCTAGTTGAATTGCACGTTTTGGGAGTATAGAGAATGGAGAGCAAAATTTTCTCTAACTTAATTGTGAATGGTTTGTTTTGTGCCATGTAAGAAACTATTTCCTTATTAAATATTTAACGAAGCTCTTTGTAGCAAATATCATGATTTGATAAATGTTCCGTTGTTTCATAAATAATAATTTGAAATTTTCTACAGGAAAAATGTAGTGTTTCATTACGCATAAATTTCTTAGACAGCCTGTGAAATTTCGTGTACCGTTTTAGCCACTGTAACTGTTGTGCAGTTCGTAATTCCAATGTTTCCACTACACCGGTTAGCTCTGTATTTCTTGTAACAGTTTTACCGATCGTAGCCTTTGGTGCCAGTGATATGAATGAATGAAATTAATATCATTCTGAACACAATTGTACTTTTAAGGGAAGTTACATTCCATCTGTCTGATTGAGCAAAATATTTCGAACTAAATTTTTGGCCATAAATTACGGAATTTTCCTCCTCTTAAATACTATAAAACAACATGACAAATTATGATTTTAATTACGACCATCATCTCAATATTATTTAAAATAATTTTATATAATATATTTATTAAACAACATATTTCTTTAATTTTTTAATGTTAATTTATTTAGTTTTATATTTTTAATGTTACAGAAATAAATATATCCTTACTAAAAATACAATTGTATTGAGTGTGTTACTAATTTAAAATATGTATAGATTATTTCAACACATTTCATGACAACTTCCACAACAAATAAAACGTTGTGATTTCCTTAAATATTTCAAAGTCTTACACTAAATAAAAATTTATTTCACAACGGAACTTAACGTTTGTGTTTGTAATTCATTTCCGAAATTAAAAACTAAGAATTCCCTGCAACTCTGAAATTTAAAGCAAACATTATCATCCGGAAAGTTGGTTTGCCCTACCTACAAACCTGAGCTAAGTCACATCTTAAAAGACTGTAATAAATTATCATTCTCTTCAGTATGTACCTGAAACCTCTGAAGCTACCGTGTATGCTAGCCGCACTTTTCCAGTGCCCACAATAACGCTACAAAAATGTTGAACCGAAAGGAACGGACACGCAGCGTCACTTATTGAAGACAACCACAATAATTTCTATTCTGTAATATTTCATTTTAGGAATATGAAGATCTATGAAACACATACGTATGTAAGCTCCCATCGCATGTTGACGCCTACTTTTCGTTTTTGTAATTTTTCTAATATAGAGAATGGAGAATTTCTTGGCACATAAATATATGATATAGAAAAGGGAAAACGTTATTACATTTGAAGAAATTAATTACTTAATGAGTTTAGAGTTTAAACGATTTTAAGTTTGTTGGACCGCGCATCATTTTAATATTTATAGAATTAAAGACAAACTTGATGACACTAGCTATTTTGTTTCACATCTTATGAAGCCTGCAACACGGACACTATTCAAACCCAGCCGAACCAAATCTTCAACACACAGTGAACAGAGAACAAATCGAGCGAAGACTTAATTTAACAACACAGTCTCAAGCTCCTTTTGACATATATATTAATGTCCGAAACATGTTGACCACAAAAGAAGTGAATTAAAATACCAAGTGACATAAAGTTGGTCTTCTATTCTTCAAAGATTAAACGACTTTTGTTAAATAGGCTATTAAATGAAAATAAAAGTGTATTAATTGTAATAAATTTATATGTTTCATTCTATCACTCTGTAACCAAACTAGGTTATACGGCGCTGAATTGTTGAGTTTCTGCATTACACTGTTAGAATCAATTAGACTCACACACACACACACACACAACTGGAGACACACAATTTGATACACACAGCTGGACACAGAGATTTGGACACACATTTAGACACACACTCCTATGAAAGAGCGATCGGCACATAAGAGAAATCGTAACCTACACATGACACAATATAAGCAAGACACACAATATAAATTCTATGAAATAATGAGGACCGTTAGAGCGAGTAATCTGCAGTGAAAAAGATATACTTGTAATATATTGTAAATAGGTGATAATAAACTTTTTGTACACTGAACCAACAAATAAACAATTAATTTGAATTATTAAGTTGATTCTTCATATTTCGACTCCATTATGTCATCCTCAGAAAGCTTGAAGTAAGTACCTTGCTAAATTACATAAATATGTTAATGCAGTCTTTGATAATTCAATTTAAATTTTCACAAAATATTTAAATCAGTAAACTATTAAAACACAACTCCACACACACTCAGACTTAGTACATACCGGCCAGCACAAAGACAACATCAACAAAGGGTCCATATTTTTTACAGACTCTATATACTGTCACCACACAAAATGTCACATTAACTGCAAAAAATAAATTCTAGATAATTTATAACAATATTTAGAATTTTAATATTTCCTTTTTGCAAAGTTCACTTTCACAAAATTCCCCTGAAAGTGTTCTCTGAATTGTGATGTACGAATATAGCTACAAAAATCTATGATTTTATGCTAATATATTGCAGAATTTCAACAAGTTCAATTATTGTGTTTTTCTACACTTTTCATTCAATTATTCTAACTACACCAATACCCTTTAAGCATAACTGATCCTGACAAACCTTTACCCATAAGCTGCAATCAGACTTAAAATTCTGTCTTTATATGTCCCGAAAGAAACAGTAAATTTGTTTGGGAATATACGTTCTACTTTAGCTATTAACATTACGGTCACCTGTGTCGTGGCAACGTGTAATGTTTTAAATTATAAAAATATTGTGATTGAGAAATTATAAGTCGAGCTTCTTTTAGTTCTGAAATATATCTTTATATAAGGGTCATTCCACTGAGGTTTAAAGAGAACCCTTCTAATTCACCAGAATTTGGTGAAATAGGAAAATCTGGATCGTGAGTAGTTTTATTAAAAAGGAAATTTCAGTTAATCTATATAAAGACGGTGCCTATTCATTGAATGAATATAGTAAAAGAATAAATTTGTTTGATACATTTCGTAGGTAATATTCAGTCTCGTACGATAGGCAAAGTCTATTATCCCCTGTGAGAACCTCGAAATAAATTACCATTTTGTTCCAATCATAGTTTAAGTCCTTCTTTTGTCGAGTACATTACTTCTTACTGTAAGACGAAGAGCACTTCGAAATTGTGTTTTATTTATTATGCAGGGGAAAAAGACAAATTTCGATGCTGTATTTGTATCTTTCTTGCTGGTTTATGTAAATATAAACCAAAATATAGAAGGAAAAATAACAATGATTCAGTTGCAAATTACTTATATTCTCAGTCATCTGACATATCTTTGTGAAATTACTTTGCCAAAAAAACTTCTATTTTCGAAGAGAGGTATTTGATCAGGGATGTAAATTATTTTAGGATGAAATTTGTTGTCGCTGGAGCCCTAACACATCGAGATGTATTCTATTAAGCCAAATTCACAAACTGACACAAAGAAAGAAATAAAATTTTGAAAAATTATATTTCCCTTATACACGAGCTTATCAATGTGCAAAAATAGTAAAATGTTTAATTTTACTCTAAATATTTACTTTTAAATTTATAAGTATATCGTACACTTCAGTTGCATGCACACACAGTATGAATTTAAATTCTCTAAATCATTTCTTGAAAGTCATTCACTTTGCTAAACGTAATAAAATAAATGTACAAATAGGTTCAATTACGATTTGTACAATTTGCAGTGTTCGAGTTGCATGAGATATATTTAAAGGTTACACTACACGACAAATTATAAGTATGTATGTTGTTAATAATGAGGTCTGTAGTATTTTTCTGTGTCTACGGCGTTGGCACAGTGATTAAGGTGCTATTCTATTAATCGGAAGTTCGCTATTTCGAATCCAAACGGTGTCATTGGAATTTTTCATTTACATAATCTTTCTGATCGCACTATGGCCCTGCGGTCGACATAGTCTCTAACAGAAATGAGTACCAGGATGTCGTAGATTTTGGAATTTTCCTGCATAAACCCAGAGTAGAAGGATATTTTAGATTTGTGGATGATATTCTTAACATCTACAACGAAACCTTCACTGATATAAATGAGATTCACAACATGATTAACAGCATCTCACCGGATCTTAACTTCACTCTTGAACAGGAACAAAATAACGGATTAAAATTTCTATAACTTACAATAAAAAAACTACGAACAAATTGGTCTTCGTCATCTACAGAAAACCTACTGCTTCTGACAACATTACCCCAAACGATTCTTGTCATCCGTCAGAACAAAAACTGTCTGCAATCCTGTATTTCACTAATAGTTTAAACAAGTAAGACATGGACTGTACGAAAGAAAACAGAGAGAAATGTCGATCTCAAGTCTCAACCCACAACGGTCCGTACACCCACTCAGCTCGCTACCAGTAATTCCCTTCCACATTGATAATTAACTAAGTTTTAGCCCTAATGTAATATACACCGATTACAGTCAGATCCATCACCTTTAATCTATCTGTCTAATCACAGTTCTCTACACAAGGAAGATCCCTACAACTCACCATGCTGGGAAACAAATGTAAACAACCAGACCTGACCAACAATTAGAAGTATACTAGACAACACGGGAAAACCTGAGAAGCCATATAATACAAGCCTCACCGCACCAAGCGGAAGCACAGTAACAGCCGTAGTCCATTAAATAACTTAACGGTGAAAAGAATTGTCCTAATATATAAAGCCAACTCAGGGTTTAACTGTTTTAATTTGACAGTATATTTTATCCGGTACAAGATTTTATATTGTATATAACCGTAAATATTGGGATCCCAATATCTAAACAGCACCTTGGACTTATTTGACTGGTGATCTGAAGATGACCTCTTAACAGGTCGAAATTTTAGCGTATACACTCCAAGTAAATGTTGTTGTGCTGACGTATGCCCCTGAATTTATTTTATATTTCGTCAGAGCACTTAATGATGCCCTAACTAAAAAAATTATTAATTTTTAATTTGGAGGTCGTGACTGTGGAAAAGCGACAATTAAACTTTAATTCGTCGAAATCAATTAGCAACAGGCATTAAAAACTCTAAAATTGCCAATAATTGATGCAAATGTGAACACATGTCAGTTGTCCTGTTTAGTTATAAGCGTTGAGAGAGAGGAGGAAAGCAAGTTTTGAAGTTCCTGATTCAGGCCTTGTGGGATGTGGCATAGTTTCAACTGGTAAAGGCGACTGTTTGCTGTGGAATATTGCTTATATTTTCAGGATCGAACAGTGGAAGAACAATGGAATTTTATTTGAAAAATGTGGTGTACTTTGTTAGATATATCAAAGAATAATTGCTCATTTCCAGATAATATAACGGTTGTTCTCATCCCGCCATTTAATATTAAAATAATTGTTTTCAAATGCTGAAACTCGTATTCTAATTACGATTTTCTGGAAATACTTTTTATTCAGATGCGTTAAAAATTTATTTTATTTTGTATTCCGTGAACGACGTTTCTTCTTACTTCTTGTTCGTAAAGCCAAATTTCGGGTCGTTCTGCAGGTAATTTACTTAAAATGTAATCACTGTGGATCTCCATATTCCATTTCCACACTTGGCAATACAGGTTTAAATGTACCCTCCTAAATATTTTAACAAATATTTTTTTCAAATTATTACAAATAACTGTCATTACTTATAAATACTTCTTCTGCATTTCTCTGGTAGATCTTAGAGTCCATAATATAATTTGCAATGAATGAGAAACTTGTGTATCTAAATCTGAACTATGTTAGGAAACCTAGACCAACGGATTGAGGGAAACTGTAGGTGTTTTGTGGTTAAAACAAAGGAAAATACCTTGTTTTATTAAACAGTATTTCATAAAGTTTGTTGTCAGTCCTACAATGTAATATGGTCAAGTTATTATCCTTCTGGACTGCGTTACAGCTTGGGTTTTAAGAGAGATGATAGTTTCTGAACAAATGTTATTTGAGCTATATATTTTTTTTTTTGGTAATTTTATACGAAGAAAAATAATTGTAGTTCAGATAATTAATTGTGAATATCGTCATAATTTTTTTCAAACTAACATAATATGTGAGACGAAACAAGAAAACAAAGTATCGAGAAAACGCAAAATGAAATGATATATACCACGTCTTGGATTTGTTCTTAAAGAAGCTTAAATAAATGGATTAAATTAATTCGTATGCTAAATATTTTAAAAGAAATTATAATATATATATATATATATTCAGCATGTGTTACGTAATGTCTTTTTAGACAATTTTTTGATGTGAAATATTGCTTGTGTGTAAGAAGGAACTATGTCACTGTAGACGCACCTATTAACAATAAATTGACAGTTTAGTGTTCTTCACGTAACACGCAAAATGATGCAGTATGTATACACAAGGAACAGAATTTTTGGTTAATTGTGCATATTATTTTACTTTTGTAGCTTTAAGACATTGCATCATCTTACGCAATGGTTTGTCGCCAGCTTGGCGTTTCAGGGGGTCTAGAATGATGTCATAGTCATGGGATGGTAGAACTTTCCAGAGCATTGTACACTGTACTCTCATTGTTCTCACAAGGGGATTTACTGTGATGTCACTAGCGTATGGCCAT
>Ga0123355_10001749_pt1 | contig 30339 bp, 24 predicted proteins | sample TergutEmb28metaG_3_FD_89872 | JGI IMG/M metagenome (GOLD analysis project Ga0123355, IMG submission 89872) | Embiratermes neotenicus P1 segment gut microbial communities from Petit-Saut dam, French Guiana - Emb289 P1 | ecosystem: Host-associated > Arthropoda: Insects > Digestive system > Gut ... | reverse complement strand
TGCTTGGATTGCTAATTCGAGGCGACTGAGTAAAGACTACGAAATCCGATCTGCTATTGCTGAAAATATGATTTTCATTTCTCATTCACATACTCTTCTTAAAAGGCTATGAGAACAACTTCTTATAGTACAGTAGTTAAGCTTTACTTCATACGCCTATATTTTTGCAAATAAAATCTAAAATGCCTTTCTCATATTGGTAAATATCCTGTAAGGCTTCTATACTACCTTTCATGTTATAAGTTCCCTCATTATAGAATCTTATAAAAAGCATACTGAGCCGCTTCCACTTGTTTTCAGCCACGTTTAACATGTCAGTCGCTATCAAAAAAGCATCTTTCCTTAATTTCATGCCCATGTTTTGTAAGAAACAACTATACATTACCCGGGATCCGCTAATATAATAAAACAAATTACGCCAAAAGATACTTGACCATCCATCAGATGCAAATGCCTCAAACTCTTTTTCCATATTAAAATGATCAGGGAAATCTTGAATAAATTGGTTAAATTCTTCTTTTTGTGCAACTTGCATTGTATATAGCAAAGATTTTTCCCAAACCGCTTTATAATTTATTTTATTTCTTGGCATAAATGAATATAGCCGAACACCTGTGATTCCCTCCACAAAATCACAGTATTTCATTTTACAAATACCATCTGATAACATATTATCTACACAAACAACTTCCTCGCCTTGTATGGATGTAACGAGTATAATATGCTCATTAAAGGTTTTTTTATAGTAGACTGACCAATTACACCAATAAACGTTTGTAACGACTCCTACGCTTTTCCCCTCTGCCAGTTGTTGTTTTACCAATTCTACAAGTTCATCTTTACTATTAGCTTTTATTTCATTTATTTCCAACCCAAACAATTCATTTGCTAATTCCTGCATACCATTCATGCCCGATGTGAACTGGCTTCCAAAACTTTTGTTAGAAATTTTACGATCACTGGTATCATCATTATGGTTATATCTAATTTGAAATGTTTGGGCAAAGAGGAGCCAGTACTCCATTTCTTTGGACTCAATAAGAGCAACTATACAGGCATCCCAGCATATATAACCATAAATTTTTGTTTTATTCATTTTACTCATTGATCTAACCATCCCGTATATCGTCTAGTGCATTACCCCATTTTTTTACAATATAATAGGTCTGTTCATACAGTATAATAGCTACTGAGTTTAGAAAAACATTATATCCCGTTAAATTTGAGGTCAGGATCAGCCGTTTGGTAAAGAAGAATTTTTTATACAGTAAAACGTTATTTGTGTCTATAACTACCAATTTTTCCATATTGTTCCATGGATTTTTTATACATTGCATAATAATATATGACCCTTTATACCATTGGTCTTGATAAGAAAAACCTTGTTTCGTTACCTTAATCGGCAGATGTTCCAGCAAAAAGTCCATCAAAGGATCAGAAGCGCAACAAAAAAAGAAGATATAGCTCCGTTCTTTCAGTTGCTCAAGCGTTAATGACGAACTTTTGATGATAGGATATTGAACATAAATATTGGGGTCTGGTGAGTTTACATATGGTTCTGAGTAAACTTGTGCTGCTTTGTGAAGTGCTTGTATTGTATTGTTATCTGAAATATCCGATATTACTAAATTTAAGCTGTGGTAAAATATATCCGCTATTCCAACACTATATGGCATCCTTAAAATATCTTGTGGGACACAAAATTTATTGATAATATGGAAATCACCATTATGGATCTCCACTTCTAGGGCACTTTCATAAATATCCTCTTTTTGAATGTTCTTATCAACTCCGTTTACTGAAAGCGTACACAAATCCGTTCTCTTATCTACATATAGCCGAAAACTCTGTATGTTTTCTGTATTTATTGTTATTTTGTCAAAAAAACGTTTTGTAATGATACGACCATAAACTCCGGGTTTTTGGAGTTCAAGGATCTCCAAACCGTCTGCTTTATTATGTGACAACCGATCTGCAACAAACACAGTGGTCATATGTTGTTTTTTGCGTTGCTGCAAAAGCCATTCTACTAAATAAGCGCTATAAAACACTGTATGTGTCGTATCTCCGTCCGATTCCTCCATTACAACTAATTCATAATTGGTCTGATAAACATCTAATTTCGCTTTTGCCGCCTTTAAAGCGTTTACATCTACATCATCTTGATCGCCAACAATAGTAAGTATATTATTGTTCATCATGTTTTCTACTAATTGAAAATTGAATTCACCAGATATTGCTGCGATTGCGGTAAAGAAGCAGGGATTTAATTCCGCGATTGTCCACACGGCACTCGCACCGGTCCGATACCCTGCCGCATATATCAAGTCTTGATCAATTGTAAATAAATCCTGTAATTCTTGGACACAATCAAAAAATGACGCTTGTCCACTATAACTTCCCATCGTATAACCACGGCAAGTAACATCCGCAATAATCGCGTTCGACTGGAAGTCTATACTATAAAAGTACTTGGCATTCCAAGAATATCGTCCAGTACTGGTAAATAAAACAAGCGGAACACCTACATGTGAATCATAATCTTGTGGCAGATATAAGTTTATCAGCTCATTCGTTTGATCTAAACGTGATTCAAAAAAATAAGTAAAAAATTTTTTTTCTGTCATATGCTCTATAAGCGTTTTATTTGTGTCTAACGAAACAAACATTTCGTAGATATCCCTGTAATATTCTAAGAAATGAACTGCACTAATCATTTCAATTTGTTTATATTTTCCAATTCCATCCAAAAAAGCCTGAAATTGCTCAACTCTACCATGAATTTGCCGGCAATACTGAGAGAATAAAGGGTTTTTGCTTTTTTGTTCGGAAAGCAATTTTATACGTTTGACCAAAACATTCATATCACCAAGAAGAATAGCATCTTTATGTATTCTTTTTCCTTCTTCGGTTGCATAATGTATGTAGATTTCAACTATTATAGCATTATGGAAAAGGGAACGAGGCAATCGTATTGTTTTGTTAAATTCACAAGTCATTTCGCTCTGACACGAGTTGTCTTCATTGAAAAACTTTAAAGTAGCTCCTTGTGTTATATCTACTCCAATAAAATCCTTGGGAAGCAAAGAAAATGTAATTTCTTCTTCACATGAAAAATCCCATTGATCTTTGACTACACATATTTTATTGATCATCTCTGATTGATAGTGATCCCCCACATATTTCCAAATATGCGGAGCATATTCATAACTTTCACGTGCAACGCGAATGGAAAATGATGCAGGCAATGGTTTGTATGCTTTCGCATAATATAAATTTGTAAAATCGCTTATCTGCACGACAACAATATTGTTGCCCTTATTTAATTTAGTCCTTATATAATAAGAATCGTTAATTCCAATCCGATTGTTTAAAAACGGTTCACCATTCAACCAAATTTTCATACATCCTACATGTCCGACTCGCAGAATCGCTTGTTCAATCCTATCACATCGTATGTTGGTAAATACAAGTAAAGATGTATTACTTAATGCAAACGATGAAAAATCAAGAGCCTGTTTATCCGGCATTATCTGATCGTAATATGTCAGTTCGCTTATCTGTCCATCAGGAAATGTAATGGATGCTGCTCTGATACGCTCCTCCGGTGAGAATGGTATTATAGATGTCATCGACATATCAATAGGATTGCCCAAAATTTCAGTATTTACAGGTTTTGAGCAACAAACACGATCGATACGTATGACATCCCTATCCATGACATGTGTTATTCTATCAAACAAATCCATTTCCAACCCATCTCCTCAGCTTTGCAACTTAGCTTGCTTGTTAAATCGTTCACTTGCTAATTCGAATTGTACATAGCTCTTACGCAAACGATTCTCAATATGTTTATGGGTAATTGCATTTGCTTTTTCTGCATTCCATCCAATTTGGCTTAGATTTAAAAGTTCCCTAAACCATTCTGCCGCCGATTTATTTAGTTCTTTTCGTATTTTTTCATTTGTCTTCTCATATTCAATAGCATTCATCCATTCTTCTTCCTGATCATACCTAGAGGCATTTCTTTTATAATATTTAACCATGGTTCTTTCCCTATGTGTATAATAAATTATGTTTGATATGTATTCCTGCATAACGTCATTGTTATTATATAAATAATCATTAAGGTAGCGGCATAGTATTTCAATTCGCGAATCAAGAAACCGATATGAATATTCGTGTAATGGGCCATAAATTATCATATTTTCGCGATAAAGCCTTTCGTAAAGAGGGCTGCCTCTATACATTCTATAACGTGTTGCCAAATGCTCGATATTACAAGCGTAGCCAGTGTGTTCTAAAAAATCTATATTTTTACTAAGTGAATCAAAGCTTGAATAGGGGTTAAAATTTATAAATCCTATTTCTACGGCAATATCATGGGTCTCAAAAAAATCTAGTATCCGCATATTATCTTTAACTGTGCTATTTTTTTGGTATATGTCAAGATCATCCTGGTTGCCGGCTTCTATGCCAACACAGGCTCCACAGAGGCCGGATTCAACCAACCGATGGATTAAGCCTTTGATAGCCTTTTTGTAAAAAGAAGACTTAAAATGGGCAAAATAGTAAATATTTAATCCATTTTCTTTTATCTTTTCGCAAAAATCCAATAGGCGCCTGTTATGATTGTCATCAAAGCTGCAATCAACAATATTAAACAGTTCAATACCGTCTTGAAGATGAATTGTTTTGATTTCATCAATTACGCTGTTAATCTCTCGGCACTGCCATATACTCCATATTGAACGAACCGTGCAAAAACTACAATTTCCACTACAACCTCGAGATGTATATATTTGATAAACACTACTCCCCAGTTTTTTTGCCAGAACACGCGACGCGTTTGGTAGTAAGGATACATTTGCTGTTAATGTATTCGCATTAGCGCTAAATATGGTATTTCCATCGCGATAAGCAATACCTGAAACCCCGGTCATATCTTCTCCTGCAAGATACCGTCTTATAATTTGTTCAAAAACGAGTTCACCTTCACCACGAACGACTACGTCGATATCTGTACACGCAGATAAAATCTCCTCATAAAAGTATGTCGCACTATTTCCACCAACACAAATAAAAATATTTGGATAAGTCTGTTTAATCAACCGGCAGCAATCAAAAATAAGATTCTTGTTTATATCATACATAGAAAACCCTACAATACGAGCTGAATACGTCTTTACTGCTTGCAAGCACTCGTGAGGGGTTTGTACGAAAATAAGCTCAGTATTTGTCCAAACCTTCTTCACATATGATTGAAGACAACATATGCCAAAGTCCTCCATATCACGCTTCATACCGTTACAATATACCGATATAAGCAGTATATTTGCCTGTGCTTCACTCATATTCTCTAACATGCTCAAAATACTCCTCAATCTGCTCGTCCATCAGTCTTGTGATATCGGTATCATCTTTGTTATAGTGTATTTTGTACCAGCGCACTGTTTCCTTAACTGCTTTTGAAATATCCCAAATCGGTTTCCACTTGAATACTTGCTTTGTTTTAGAACAATCTAATTTTAAATAATGAGATTCATGGGGGCCTTCTTCATATTGATTAACCCAAGGTTTACTTCCCCATGCACTGCAAAGCAAATCCGCTAGATGGGCTGTGGTAACACAATTCGAATCCTCTGGGCCAATATTATACGCACCCGCAAGGGATGGATCGTTATATTGCTTTTCAATAATTAGCAAGTATGCACCTAACACATCTAGAACATGCTGATAAGAACGCGTGGAAAATGGGTTTCTAACAACTAAGGCCTCACAGCGTTCCGCTGCTTTTATAAAATCAGGTACAATCCTATCTAATGAAAAATCTCCGCCACCAATTACATTACCAGCACGCGCTGTCGATACTGGCAGACGCTGTTTTTCAAAAAAAGCGTTAACATAGCTTTGGGTAATTAATTCAGAACAGGACTTACTACTTGAATATGGATCAAGACCTCCCAGCCTGTCTTCTTCCCGGTAACCCCAAGGCCACTCATTATTGGTATACACCTTGTCCGTTGTAACATTTAGAAATGATTTTACACAATCCAATTGTCTAACACATTCTAAAATATTAACAGTGCCCATTACATTTATCTCATATGTGGTAGATGGTTCTTGATAACTGAGCCGTACAAGTGGCTGAGCTGCAAGATGAATAACGATTTCCGGTTCAAATATTTTGATTGATTGATACAAATTATCAAAATCCCGTATATCTCCATATTTCGAGCTAACTATGTTATCAAGCGAACATAAAGAGTACAGGTTTGTATTTCCCCCGTTAGGCTGGGCGTAACCGGTTATTATTGCGCCAAATTTAGCCAATGCCCGGCATAGCCATGAACCTTTGAAACCTGTATGCCCAGTAATGAAAATACGTTTGTTATGATAAAAACTTGATCTCATATTATTCACCATTTTTTCCATGGGGCTTTACCTGTCGCCCAAATCTCTTCCAATTTACGTTTATCACGCTGCGTATCCATACACTGCCAGAATCCATCATGTTTATAAGCCATTAATTGTCCTATTGATGCAAGTTCTTCCATTGGTTTGTGTTCTAATATCGTATCATCTCCCGATATATAATTGAATACTTCTGGTTCGAACACCATAAAACCAGCATTGATCCATCCCGTGTCCTCTGACACCTTTTCACGGAATGCTTCTATTTTGTTCCCATCCATATCCAAAACCCCAAAACGCCCTTCCGGACGTACCGTCGTAATTGTTGCTTTTTTACCATGTGATTCATGAAATCTCACAAGCTCAATGATATTTACATCGGATACGCCATCTCCATATGTAAGCATAAAGGCATTATTCCCAATATAAGGATGAATCCGTTTTAATCTTCCTCCTGTCATAGTATTTAAGCCTGTATCAACAAGAGCTACTTCCCAGGGGTCTGTATAGTTTGAATGAACTTCCATAGTATTTTTACCATTACTAAAATTGAATACTATATCACAATTATGTAAAAAATAATCAGCAAAATATTCTTTAATTAAATATGCCTTATAACCGCAACAAATGATAAATTCATTAAAACCAAAAAACGAATAAGATTTCATGATATGCCATAAAATCGGCTTTTCACCTATTTCAATCATTGGTTTTGGTGTCAGATGAGATTCTTCTGAAATACGGGTACCAAGTCCACCTGCTAAAATAACCACCTTCATACGTATCTCCTTGTTCACTCTAGTTAAGCTATAAAAGCTTAACCACTGTGTAGACCCTTTTCCACAATGACTTTCATGCGATCTATTATAGAATCAATGTATAGTGGGCTTTCCATGCCTTTAGCCAACGAAATTGCGCGTCTTTGATAACCTTTGTCTTGAATGATCGTGTCTACATATTGCTTTACCTGCTGAATGTCCTTTTTTTCGATTGCAATACCAAGTTTTAAAATCTGAATTCTTTCTGCTGTAGAAAATTGGTCCCCCTGATGTGGGATCAATATCATAGGAACTCCGTATAATAGCGCTTCATTTATACTATTCATACCACCGTGAGTAATGAAGACATCTGCTTTTTTTAGGATAGCAATCTGTTTATGTTTGGAAGAAATATGAAAATTGTCACTATGATTAAACGCTTGTTCGGACAAGTCCTTTCCGATATCTATATAAACAATATATCCCGAGTTGCTTAGTGCAGATATACAATCGTGGTAAAAAACCGCATCGCAGTTTATATCCGTTGTGCCAAGTGAAATATAAACAATGGGATTGGATTCGTCTGGTATCTCACAATTACCGTTTAGTGGGGAATAGGCAGAACTGGCTCCTATAAAAAGAAACCTGTCATCCAAAATATCGCTATGTTGCTGCAATTCCGGCGAAGAACACAATATGTTTAAATAATCGGAATTTCCGTATTCAAATATATTGTATCTCTGTGATACAGCCGTTTTCATCAACATGCCATATGCTTTTTTTAAATAACGCTCGTTTTCACTATAAAAATTATAGTCTACATTAAAGTAATGTCTGAGGTAATCAATTGGGCTTCGTTTATAGAATTCCTGACAAATGGCGAAACTAGGTATAAAAGCAATGGCTGGAATATTCATCTTCTCAGCAAGCATCTTTCCCCAAAGACCATCAAAATAATCGTACATGATATAGTCAAATTTATGACTCCCCAAAGCGTTTTGTAAAAGCTCAACCCAAACATCGTATGCTCCCGGCAGTGATTTCTGCTTGGCAAGTAGGATTTCAAGTTCTATCATCGGTTTGTTCCTTGTATCCCGTTTCTCCCAATTAAAAAGACCGTTATCATGGGGATAATGCAAAAAACCAGCGCTTAGCTGTTCAATATCATTTTTATATGCTGCGGTTGACATGTATGTGATTTTTTCTCCACTTTTTATTAGGTTAGCGGTTAAATAATAAGTGGGATTCATATGTCCCCTAAAAGGGTTTATTAAAAACAGTCCATTTGCCATATGTTCACCATGCCTACATAAATTTATTAAGCCGTTGCTTAAATGGCTTCAACCTTTTCATATCAATACAGCGCCGGCAGATAAAATCTGCCGGCGCTTCTTGCGCACCAAACACATTTTTTTTGAGATTTGCTGCATACACACTCTTTGCAATCTCATCTATTGTATCGTTGAAAATATTACCGTATACATATTTTTTTCCATAGTCGCAGCTACACAGATATACCATACCGTCAACACCGATATATAAAGTACTGAATGCTATACTGCATCCGAAAAGGTGTGGATTGGTATTATGGATATCTTGATAATACTCTTCTTCAAGCCGGCCAGCCCGGTCAGTGGTCAATCCGTATTGTACCTGTTCCTTACTGAGTTTTGGAAACCGCTTAAGTATAGCCTCCATCTCTTGTAAGGCTTCATTGGCGACGCCATTGACAATGATGCAAATATTGATATCCATAGAAACAGCCATATCTATACTATTAAGAACGGAATCAAGAATTCCTGTTGTTTGTGTTAATGCCTCATATTTTTTCAAATCCACTGATGGAAGATTAAATCGAATCAGATGCCCTACTCCATTTTTTTTAATCTGCTTCAATTTATCTACAGTTAATGCGCTTCCGTTTGTACTTATAGCTAAATTCAGCTCATATTGGGTAACGAGTTCCGTTCTGTGACAAAAATACGGATCTATAGTAGGCTCATTATATGCATTAAAAGTAACTTCACTAATTGTTTTCTGAGAACTGATTTTTTTCAAGCACTCTTCAAAATTGTCAAGTGACATGACCTCCTGCTTTGTAGAAGGAGAAATTGATATGGGACAGTATTTGCAACGGAAATTACATAGTGTATGTGTCTCAATTTCAGCTCTAATAAAATGGTATTGATCCCAGACCGTTAAATAATTCAAAAGGATATTATCATTAATCAGATTTTCTATTTCAGCTTGATCATATTGCTCATAAAGATCAAGCAGTGATGTGGGGTGTATGCATTGTTTCAGTATACTTAATACTTTTTTATCGTATGTATAAGTTTTTTTGTTCAATAATGACAAAAATGCACATCTTTCAGAGGTCTCTGGCAGCAAAACTAAATATGGTGATGTCAATAAATTCATATATTTCTCCTTGCATCCTATAGTACAGTTAATGCTTAACTACTATACAAGTTGTATTCAATTTGTCATATCAACCGGTCAAAGTATTCTGTTATAAAGGGCATACGCAACTGCGGTTTCGCTGAATTAACCAGGTTCATTATCAAATTATTTTCCATAAAAAGCAGATTGCAATCAAAAAGGTATCGTATTGCCTTCTGTGTTTCCTGATACGACCACCCCATATTATCTCTTTCTAATTGATTGATATCCACAACAGACTGGGTACGGCTTAGTAATGATACGTGAATAGGTGACAGCACGTACTCTCGCTTATCCAAATAACGTGTATCTATAATCCGATCTGCAGACATAAACAAGGCCGGAGGTTCTGTAGAATTTATCCACCTGTCTTTCCAGGTTTTAACCAGATGATCCATGGCTACTATCTTTTTGATTTTTGCCGGATCAAATAATGGTTTGTTATTACGAAATGTATAGGCAATATCGTCAGTATTTTTGATTGCTGGGTAAACCATGCGGGTAACGCGATCATCTGGTATAAGATCTAAATCGTATTTTTTTTGATGAAGAAAATATTCATTATTTCTTTGAAAGCTAATCGGCCAAATGCCGCTTGGTGGTCCCAAGTGATGAAGCAAATGGATCATTTTCAAATATCTCGAATAATACTCCAGTTTTTCTCCTGGTATACCCACCAATATATTCCATAATATAGATATTCCATATTGCGTACACAGTTTGAGAAAAAACAAGTTATCAAATACTGTAGTACCCTTTTGCAGTAATTCTAAGACAGGTGTTACAAGAGATTCTACCCCCGCCTGGGCAAGCGTAATTTGATAGCGGCTAAGTTTTTGAATTTCATCTTCACTTAGCGTAACACGAAGTTCGTAAAATATTTTAATATCTTTGGGTATATTCAAATAGGGAAACACTTCGTCCAAATAGTTTGGCGGAATGACACTATCAGTTGACCAGAATACTTTACAACGATCATGATAGCTAAACAGGTGGTTGAGGTAATGAATCGCTTTTTGTGTATCTTTAACACGGTAATTCATATTCTTGCCATTAATATCGCAAAAAGTACACCTTTTTTTCTCTCCCCACCAGCAGCCTCTTGATGTCTCAAAAAATATGATGGAGCGTTGATTATCCGGCACACAATCCTGTAAAGATTTAAAATATGAATCATAGTCCAGTTGATGATCGTCGTCGAGGGGAGTCTCATCACCCTCTTCGTATACCTGGGCATTCATCTGCTTGCCCACAGGAATGATACCTTTGATAAGAGGTATCTTGTCTTTATTTGTGTTAAAGTATAATAAAAATTGTTGCATACTTTCAATCGCGTCTCCGGTAAAGATAAAGTCAACATGGTTGATCACAGTCGAAAAAGTTGAGCCAAAAGGTTGCGCGTAGTTACAACCGCCAAAAATAATAATGATGTTTGGAAATCGTGTTTTTAACATACCAGCCATTACTAATGAGGATACATTTTGTTCAAACATAGATGTAAATCCAATAATATCACAAGTCCCTAACTCATGTTTATCAATCATGTCGTTTATGAAATCTTCACGTTGCATCTTTAATTCAATTATTCGTTTAAATTGTTCTTCAGAAATATTTGCGGATTTAAGATAATCAGCAAACTGTTGCTCGTATTCCAAACGTTGTTCAAGCGGTATAAGCATATCCCCAAAAAAAAGATCTTTTATTGGATTGTTATCAATTTGCAGTCCATTATTTTCTCCCTGATTGATATCAAACAACCCACGATAATTTTGTAACCCGATATATTTTGCATATTCATGATTCAGATATATAATTTCTGTATCAATCTCCGGGAAACGAGATTGCAAAACTGAATTAATTTGCGTTAAGCCGAAAGTTGGAAATTCAATTTGAGAAAACGGCATGTTTATAAATCGTATTTTCACAGCAACTCTCCATTTATAAGTTATTTGTTATTGTTACATAATCAGGGATGTTCAGCGACACGGTATAATCCGCTTGATAAAGCTGTGTTGTAGATTTCCTATTATCAACATTTTCTGGAGCTACTTTCTTAAAACCAGCAAAAATAATGGCCATTTGCGTCGGACGATTAACATCATTTTCTTTATACACAATAAATAATTCTACATTTTTTTTATATCCCATCTGTTTAAATAAGAGCATAAGAATACTGCCGATTCCTTTATTTAATACGCGGCACGACATTAAAATAAGCATGACTGTCCAACGTGATGGCTCTACATGAATGATTCCCAAACCAACTTCGCCATAATTACCATACTTATCTTCTAGGCTGCAAATTACCACTTTATAATCCTTATCCGTTATCAGCTGACGCAACTGCTTTTTTGTATATGTATTTCCTGTTGAATTCAGTTGATTGGTTCGGATCGTAAGTTCATGTATTCTGCCCAAATGCTTCTGTTGTGCATACTGCACAGTCATCCGCATATCCAATTTGTTCAGATATGATTCATAGTCGTTGCCAAGTTCTTGCATAAAATTATTTCTTTGAATATCCTGCTGATACATTAAACGTCTTGTTTTTGCTGTTGATGTTACCTGCCCGATAAATCGTTGAGACCGCTTAAAGTGTGCACGGAATTCATTAGGCAATAAACATGTAACTTGCGGTAATTTCATACGAACTTCTTCTATTTCTACCAGATCGTCATCAACAAAAACAAAAGAATTGAGATTCAGATTTAATTGTTCTGAAATGGACTGAACAGATACAGATTTCAAACCCCATCCAATATGTGGACATACAAAGTATTGATCAATTTTGAATTTTTTTAGCTGTTTCATTGCTACTTCTGGATCATTTTTACTAGAAATAGAATTTAATACACCAAGTGAATCCAGCTTTACAATTGCTCTTTTGATCCACCATTTTAGGCGTACCTTTTTATGCTCCAAAAGTATGCCTGACCATACTACATTATCCAAATCCCATACTACGCATTTTATTTGCTCACCCAATTATAATACACCCTTCCAGCCACTTAAGCTTTTAATCCATATAATTGTGCTTAACTACTTCATATAAGATTTGTAAATCCAACACCAATCAACTGTTCTAAAATCTGTGTCGTTCCTTCTATAATCTCAATAACGGCAGCGTCTCTATATAATCGGCTAACTTCATATTTGTCGGTAAGCCCATCTGCCCCATGAATTTGCACAGCGTTTTTTATTGCTTTAACTGCGGTAACTGACGCAAAATATTTGCTCTGCAATACAGGATCCACAGATATTTCCATTTTATTTTCACGGTAGTACGCCGCATTCATACACATCAAGCGCGCGGCCTGGGTCTCTGTTATCATTTGTGCTAATAATCTTTGGATCAGTTGATGACGAGTGTTCCCACGCTTTGTAGCCAGATATAACCGGCAAGCGTCTATACTGGCTTGTGCCATTCCCACACAACAGCATGCCACTAAAAATCTGCCCATATTTAATGCATATCCTGCTACATGTGACAATCCCCATCCTACGCCTCCAATAATGGCTGACGAAGCAACTTTACAATTGTGCAAATGCAGTTCACCATACATGCCACCCCTAAATCCTACAATATCGGAAATAGGCTCTACCACCAAACCAGTGGTTCCGTTTTCTAACAGGAAAGCAGTTGCTTCCCTGTCTTTTACACCAAAAACGAGATATAGATCTGCAACCTGCGCCATAGTAATCCACTTTTTATCTCCAGATACCTCATAACTATCTGCGCAAGGTTTAAGACTGGTTTTTATGTTTCGGATGTTAGAACCTGCATTACTTTCTGATAAAGCAAAGGAAGCAAGGATTTCACCGGAATATAAGGAGGGTAGCAGATTTCGCTGCTCCACATTGCCAAATTGCTCAATAGCGGCAATAACCATAGACTGTACGGTAAAAAAGCCTGATATTGCAGGCGATATTCGTCCGATTTCCTCATGCAAAACTGCTAGCATTGTTTGATCTAATTGTTTTTTTTTACAAAGATATGGTTGCACTAGACTGTGGTATACCGATCGATATACCGTTTTTATAGTTTGAGACTCTATCCTGTTGTTTATTTCGCAATCTCTTGCTATTTCTTTCATTGATTCTGTTAAAAATTTATGAACGATTGTCCTATATTCATTGTTATGTTCAAAAAACATTCTAAGTCTCCCATTCTTTATATACTACAGTAGTTAAGCATTATAAGCTTAACTACTGTAGTAAAAAATAATTTTTTCCTATAGCGTGCAAACTCTCAATAATACCGATAGAATCCTTCTCCAGTTTTCTGCCCATGTTTACCCTCTGCTTTCATAGACCGAAGCAAGGGGTGACATCTATATTGTTCTTCCTGGCCTTGAGAAAATAGTACATCAAGGGAATCTACAACTACGTCAATACCAATTAAGTCCGCTGTTTCCAGCGGACCCATTGCGTGTTTATAACATTCTCTGAATATGGTATCAACATCTTTTGGCGAGCCTACTTTCTCATAGACAATACGCGCGGCCTCGTTAATATATAAATGTGATATTCGATTAGATATAAAGCCAGTTGTATCGCTTGTCTTAACATAAGTTTTATCAATACTATTTAGAAATTTCATAATTTTTTGTTCAACCTCTATGGAAGTATCTACTCCACATATCATCTCTACAGTATGAATATAAGAAATAGGGTTCATAAAGTGAATGCCCAAAAAACGCCCCTTATAAACAAGGCTTTCAGCCAACTTATGAATCGCAATACATGAGGTGTTTGTGATAAATATGCAATCGTTTTTACATACAGCTTCCGATGCTGTCAGCACTGCTTTTTTTATCTCTATATTTTCTGGAACACATTCGAAAATGACTTCACAGTTGCTTAAAAGAGTATTATCAATATCAAATTTTATAGACGAGATGATTGTGGCAAAGTCTTCTATCTGACGATTAAGTTTTGCCATCAGGCCTATTCTTTTTATTCGTATATGGGCTTGGCTCAATTTTTCTGGCTCTATATCAATCACTTTGACCTCATGTCCATATCTTGACAAGTAGAAAGCAAGCTCGCAACCCATCACTCCTGCTCCTAATATGCCGATATCCATGTCATCCCTCACCTTCAATTGACCTAGCAGATATGATAAGAGAAGCGATGCTTTCCAATGTTTGCAGTTTCTCCAAAGAGATATCTTCAAGGGCTAAGTTTATTTCAAATGTTTTTTCGATATAGATGATTAGCTGTATGCCAAAAAGAGAGCTAATGAACCCCATTTCAAATAGGTTGGTATCATCTTCAATGGCTTTATTCGTAAAGTTTGATACGAATGCCTTAATTAATCCTTTTATTTCCTGCTTACTCATTCTTTTATACTTTCTTCTACTTTATTATTGATAAAATCGGCTAGTTCTCCCATATTCTCAAACCTCCCGGCTTGAATGTCTTCATCGTCAAACTCAAAATCATATATCGTTTCAATTCCTACAATAAACTTAATAAAATCAACCGAATTGATTCCTAAATCCACAAAGGTTGTTTCCCGCATTAGTCCCGTTTGCACCTCTATGTTTGCATATTCCATTAATATGTGTTGAAGATTTTTTACTGTTTCCTCATTTTTTTTCATATGGATACTCCTTGTTTATAAATTTATAGCCATTTCGTTTTATTCGCGGAAACGCCTGGGTTGTTTGCGCTCTAATGGGTCAGAACAGACTGCGTTCTGATGACTCAGAATTACGAGATGGCTATATTATGACATCTATTCGTTATAAAATTGTAGTTCATTTGCAAAGCGTCTAACATACACTTTTTTTTTGTTATTCCATAAATATTCCGCTAAATAGTCTGCTAAGGTTGACATCAAAACTCGCTCATCTGTTATTGACTTCTGCTTGTCCAATAGCTGCGCATATTCATTTCTACATTTATCCTTTTTTATTAAATCCATCAGTTCTCCAAGGAATCCTTTTATACTTCTATTCTCCGCAATGGCGCTTAAGATGGTAGAATTACATGGACAATCGTGTGTTGCATTGTAGGCAAACTCATTTTTCCCAACAAAGTAAGTCGGGTCATATTCGCCAAAAACGAGACGGCTGCTAAAGTCCTTAACCTGGCTTTCACATGCAACAAGTGCATCAATGAGTGAAAATAGCCAAGGAAGTCCCGCATGTTCACTATCATAGATACCTACATCCGGCAGAGACTCGTTAGACAAACTTATTTGATGGATAAGTCCCTGCAAAGTATTCGGTTTACGAATCAGTACAGAGCAATTAAAGAATGGAACTCCGATATCATCCAGCCACAATATCGTATTTATAAAATGTCGTATAGATTGTTCTTCTGTAAACCCCGGTATTCCAAATAAAATGTTTGCTACTACTTGAACATCCAGATTAAGGCAGGTATTTATTGCGGCTATTATACGTTCATTTGACGTCTTTTTGTTTAGCCAATGATTACGGATCCACTCATTTGAGCATTCGATACCCAAACGTATAACGAGTCTGCTCGGGTAGATTTTATCCCTGATGCTTCTAAGCTGATCAGAGTCTATCATGTCTGCTCGGCCTTCAATTTGTATGACATGTGGTTTTTTTGCAAAGAGCACGCCCTGAGTCAGCAATTCCTCACAAGCCAGACGAGGTATCTCAAACAAATCGAAAAAATTATATGCAAATATGTATTCTATTGTAGTACGACGCAAACCTGGCGTTCTGTTTGCTCCAGCTGTTATACATACCACATCACTATACAAATCTGGGTCGCGCTTTCTGAGGGAACGCATTTGAGCAACAGTATTGTAGTCATTCAAATGCAGATTGCACATACTACAGCCAATAAGTGTATCATCATGAAAATAATGTGAACAACCCGTCGTAATAAGCCGGGTCAATATGCTCATATCTCTTTCATATATATTGGCTTTTTCATTTATCAGTTTCTCATACAGGTTTTTGACCGGCTGGTCATCGGCACTTTTTATAGCATCTCGATACTGCTGTGCTTCATCTTCCTTGATTTCCCTCATAACGTAATCAATAAAAAATATATCTTCGTTAATAAACATCATGACACCGCTAGCCTTTTTAAGAGGATCGCCGCATCTTGCATGGCTTTTTCCACACGCTTTTCTAAGAAGGCTAGATCCGATTCATCAAGGCAAAAACTAGAGTACATACGAGATGTCGGACAAATTAGGATGCCACGAGCCGCCAAACACTCCTTAACTATGCTATTCTTTAATACAACATTATCTGTAAGTTCGTCAAATGAATGAATCTGTTCAGCACTTACCATAAATGAAGCGCAGCCGCACGGCCCTTGGATAGTCAACTGAATACCTGCTTTTTCCGCGTTGATAACCATTAATTTATAGATTTCTTGTGAAATCTTTTCCATTGATGTATATAACGCCGCAGTGTTTTCTTCTAAGATGGAATAGGTGGCTCTAATGGCTGCCATCCCAAGCATATACCCATAAAAAGTTCCGCCATAAACCACTTGTTGTGATAAATACATATCCATTATCTCGCTTTTCCCGCATAGAAATGATACAGGAATACCGTTTCCAATCCCCTTGGCAAAGATGCTTAAGTCGGGTAGAACACCTAATTTTTCTTGTGCGCCTCCCATACCAAGCCTCACGCCAGTTACAACTTCATCAAAAATTAGCAAAATTCCAAAACGCGTACATAGTTCCCTTAACAACAACAAATAATCCTCATCAGCAGTTAACCCCCCTGCATTTACATTGATTGGTTCTAAAATAATAGCTGCAATATCCATATGCTTTGAATGGATTACTTTAAGTAACCGTGCTTTATCATTCCAAGGTATTAACAGTGTTTGCAGCTCAGCACCCCGTACCCTTCCTAGCGTTCCAAATACTTGGTTATTCTCACAAAATTCTGGAAAGGGAGTTGCATAGCTAGCGTTAACTTGTCCTCCCATGATCCCATCTGCAGAGCCGTGGAAGTGTCCTGCAAACCGTAATATCCATTTTTTATTGGTGTACGCCCGGGCCAACCGAATTGCATTTTGTATGGTTTCCGTGCCGCTTAATCCAAAACGGACTTTACCAAACGAAGGGATGTACCGGCTTAGAATTTTGCATACTTCCAAATCAACTTCCGACATATCACCACTTGCCGAATTGGCGATTGCGGCCTTTAAATGCTCCTGAAAAACAGGATGTTTGTGACCCAGAACAACCGCGCCAAATTTGCAATACAAATCAAGGTATTCATTTCCGTCCAAATCCCATAATCGGCTTCTTTCTCCGCGAACAAAGCATTTGGCAACATCTTTATCCTTCAGCCCAAAGATACTGTTACGGCCTGCTGGAAGAGAATAAGAAAGACGATTATTAAAAGCCTGGGTTTTGGTGTAATTGTAGGAGTACAAATCTATCAACATCCTTTAATGCTTGTCATACAAGCGTTCAAGTAGTATTTTGGCCTCTTTCAAAGCCGGCTTAATCCTTAAAGAAAAAAAGTCCACATCGTCGGAATTTAAAGAGAAGTTTCCATAAATGCGGAACATAGGAGATGTAATGATGCCATGTTTTGCCATGCATTCACGTACAGTCAGGTTTTGTAGATAGTTCATAATGTCATAACTTTGCCATTCGTCCACATTCTTTTTTCCGGCAAGATAGCATATATTACTAATTTCGTTTCCTTGTACGCACAGCTTGATACCGGTATCTTCTATGGCTTCTTGGAAAACATCGCATATAGCGCCAGAATATGTCCTCATTTGTTCATAGCCGCCCTCACAGCCTATTATGTCAAATACGGCAATCATTGCCTCTATTCCCAATGAATACCCGTTAAAGGTACCCCCATGAATCACTTTATTATCAGCATAAATAGACATCAGTTTCTTTTTGCCGCCAAAGACTGATACGGGCAGCCCATTGGCTATACTTTTTCCAAGTATACGAATATCCGGTTGAATCTTCTCCGTTTCTTTAAATCCGCTTGGAGACAAGCGTAAGCCTGTGTCAATTTCATTTAAAATAAATACGCAGTGATGCTTTTTACAAAGGGCATTTAGTTTTTCAAATAAATACGTTTCAACTGCAAATCCGCCCATAATTGATTCTGGCTCTATAATGACTGCGGCAATATCCTCACTATATTTTTCAAAAGTCTTTTCTAAAAGCCCAGGATCATTAAGCGGGAGCATTATGGTGTGTAATTCCGTGGCCATTTCTGTACGGCCTTTTGTTGCCCAAATACCATTTCCATCATCCACAACAATAGGGATGGCATAATCATATACTTTACCGCCTAATAAGGGATCCCAGTGACCATGGTACTGTCCTTCAAATTTTAACACATAATTTTTGCCCGTATAGGCTCGTGCAAGTCTTATGCTGTTTTGTATAGCCTCTGAACCACTTAAGGAAAATCGAAGCATCTCGATATGTGGCATATGCTGTTTGACAATTTCTACGGCCTCTAGGGTCTCTGGCGTGTTGTCACTACCTATCACTTTATCTAATGCTTTTAATAATCTCTCATTAAATTCTTCATGGTTATGTCCTAATAGTATCGCACCTGATCGTAGAGATAAGTCCAAATATTCTTTTGCATCAAAATCCCATACCCGGCTATTCTGAGTCTTTTTTACAACAATAGGGTGCATCCGTGGAATATAGCGAAAATGACTGTGAACGCCACCAGGTATGTATTGAACTAAAGATTCTATATATTCCGTTGATTTTTTTGACTGTTGCGTAAGAATCACCTCTAATCGTGTTTTATAGTCTTTCAAATTTATGAAGAAGTTAAATGGGGTTTTCAGACATGCCCTAACTACTATACTATACCACCATATTTTTATGGACAGCCTCTAATTTCGTACAAACTAAGTTTAGCTTTTCAATTGCCCGAGTTGTCATCTTGCAAGATAGTCGTATCAAAACAATAATCATCTCTTCCCAGATATCTTTTGCCGCTTTCCATTGGGGTAGGAACACATCCATTTGATTCTCACCATACAGCAATCTTTCACTTATCAATTCTTCTACATAAGGAAATACGCACATAAAGCGTATCCGTACCTGGTATAGCAATGATTCGACATCCTCATTATCGTTTAGGCTTTTATGCAATTGACGTATATGAGTCAGTAAAACGGAAAATCCTCCGTTTTCATCTGTAAAAAAGCTCTCTAACTGTTTACGAGCACATTCCTTAACATCAGGTTTTTTAGGATTCGGGTCAACACAGATAGATATAAGCTGCTCACATATATCAAATACATCCTCTGGCTGGCATTGCTTCACATATACCTCAGGCTTTCCTTGGGTCGAAATATGGTAGGGATCAATCATTGTTATGTTTTGTTTATTCTTTTTAAACAGTACACTGTGCAAGTGTCTGCCGGCTTGTTTGTTGTTGCGCAAGTCATTCTTTATAAAGGATAAAAAATATTGTTCTGTAGTGTTTTCAAAGTGCTCATGAAGTGCGTCTACATCCGGTAGCTCCAAAATATTTGCAGAAAAACCATATGCATTCCCCAATGTCCTTATGATCTCACTATAACGGACAAATAAAAAATTACTGCTGCCAAGAGCATAACAAGTATGATACAAATCTAGCCCTCTTCCACAAAAAAACAACTCACTCTCTGTAACATGCATACCTTGTTTGACCAATAAGTTATACATGCAGGCAAAAAAGCAATTGTTTCCAGCCGTTATATCCATATCCTTCACCCTCGTATTTGCTCTAAAATCCTTACAAACAGGCCTTCTTGTTGATCCAGAATATCAATTCCCTCCTGAATGGCACGCTGATAGTAGTGCATATCTTTATACTGTAATTTTAGTAATCTATAATAAAATACATTCCAATTCCGCTTCAGTTGAACCAACAACTCCCCTGTCAAGTTACCGTCTACGAAATAAGTATCATATTTATTCACAGCTTGGGATAAATAATCGAACATTTGAATAAAATTAACTTTCAATAAGTAAGCAAGATTGTTAATGGAATCACCGGACAATTGAGCAATGGCGCTTATAGCTTGCCGTAAAGCAAAGATACCGCTATTGTCCGATTGATCATGACCATATAAGAAAGCAGACAGGCATTGCCCTATATACCACACTACTTTTTCTTCCGTTATATTCCATCCTTGGATATCTGTTATCACAAAACCAATCAGACAGTTATCTAGCAATATGTCTAAAGAAATATTTCCGATGTAAACTTGGATACGCGCCATATTATCAATATAATAACCGTCAGCAATTCTTGCGAGTCCATTTTCTATATCAATAGACTGTAAAATAATACAATGTGTTTCGTTTTGGTAACCATCGCCTTCAAAATTTCTTTCAAAGTATGGCAAGACATTTTGATCTATCATACACACAATGGGTATGTTGCGGTTCAAACATTGAACAATGGACTGAAACCCTTTTAATGTCTTAATGTTCTCGATCAACTCCCCGCATAATCCAGATGACTGACATAATTCGAGGAAGATATCACGATTGGGTTTGAAGGCAAATTCTGATCTGTCCCCCTCATTTTCGTATCTATAATTCATGGGATTACAGAGAAAATAAATATCCGATTCTGTAACAGTCAGGCCTAAAAATTGTAGTACGTTAAACAATGTATTGTAGATACAACTTAACCCAGATTCAATTTCCATTTTCTGCAATAAACTTGGCATAATATATACTCCATAATCGTATCATAATTCGTGCGGAAAAAAGCATGTGCGCAAATGCTGCAAGCGTTTAATGATTTTTTCCGTACAGTAAGCGAAACTGCTCCCATATCACCGTTCCAGCAAACGGGTCAGGCAGTTGCCGGCTTTTTCTATCTTTTGCTTGCCATCCATATTGGCAGAGCTTGAACTAACCGCTTCTACGTATACTGGTCCGCTAAACCCCGTTATCTTCATGCTGTTTAGAAAAGCCCGGCAATCTATTACGCCGGTTTCTTCCGGAAAATATCTCTCCCAATCTACTTGGCTCTTCGGTTTTATTCCCGGCCGCGCATCATTTACATGTAAGGCGCATACACATATCCCATCAAGGCTTTGGGGAAGCATCTCAAAGGAAAAACCTGATGCATACAGATGAAATGTGTCTAGAACAAGCGTTAGATTTTCCTTGTTGATAGCTGCATATAAATCTATTACTTCGTTCAAGGTAGTGATAAAGGGGAATTTATAAAATTTATCCCAAGACTTGGAACCAATAAACTCGATACCCAGCCGAATTCCGTATTCATTTAACATATCCAATATCTGTCTATAACAGCGAACATGAAGCAAAAAATTCTCATTAAACTCCAATGTTTGGCTACGAGGGAATATTGCTGTGGTAAGGCAGTTAATTCCCAGCCTCATCATATGCTGTGACAATTTTTCAAGCCTGCTCATCTCACCACGAAAATCCATATCATTCGTATAAGGAATGATTGGAGCGCTGCAAATCGGTACTTGGATTTTACTCTGGCGAAGAACATCTTCCATATCTGATTCCGGCTGTAAAATAGTGTTTTCCTCTAAAACAAGAGCTTCAAACCCATTTTGTTCTAACAATGGCACAAGTGTGTCTGCATCCATTTGAACATTTACTCCATGCGACGAAAATGTTTTAATCATTTGCACATTTATCCCTGTTTTTTCAAAGTAGTTAAGCATTAAAAGCTTAACTACTGTAGTTTATATACTACTGTAATCGTTCAATTTGTAATGTGGAACGACTGTAATGATGTTCTTTTTTTGCATAATCTGCAATTTTTGCATATTCATTAAGATTTATTGATTTCGCTGTATAAATCATACAATGCTGGCATAATTCACATTTTCCGCTACAAAAATTATCCTTATTAACAAATGGCTCTAGATAACCGTCTAGCTTTTTATTATCAATATATGGCTGAAAAACATCATATGGGTTCCATAGTGTTAACAAATCCACAAGGTTACCCTCAAATGATCCGTGAATATAGGCATTTATGGCCACAGATACCTTTTCCCCGGCTGGATGGCTCCTGCCTTGCAGCTTAAAATAACGGATGCCTAAAGCTGTATAATAATGCAAATCTTCGGGGCGAATCCAGTTCATCTTTATATAGGAATCTAGTTCAAGTGCTTTTTGTACTGTGCATTTTTGATAAAAATAACGGTTTTTCTTTAACGCAGTTGATCCAGTACTGTGCGCTTCATGGTTATAATGAAACATTTTGTATGGGCAATCGTTTACACACAAATTGTTTACAATTATTTCCATTTTATCTGCATATTCACTACAAATACTCCGTAGCTTGTAAAAATCTTTTGTTATATCTGGATCGATAACAACCCGATTTACTGCATTTTTTATGTAATGTATCGCTTTTTTTAAACTATTGACCTCACAAATCGCAGAAGCTTTCAGATTAATGTTTACATCCAAATCTTGTATTATTTCTATAATAATAGGCTGTGTTACTGTAAAACAGCGTACACCAACATGATATAGACGTTTAATATGGTCATATATTTTGCTTATGTTGGATTCACTGTAGTCAATACAGGATGGATTGATTGTATAGTTAAAATTGATATCATATTGTTTGCATCGTCTGATGTAATCTTCCAACTCTATATAACTGACTTTTGGCAGTGAGCCTGCCATTCTTCCTGAAGCGATAAAATCACATTCAGTTACTTGACCATATACCTCTGATATCTGGTACTCTGGGTAGACTTGGTTTGAACTATGAAAAAGTTCTAAAGATTCAGGCATGAAATCACATGGTACACTAAAGTAAATCATCGTCATCTCCAATTATTCTCTAAACAAGCCTATTATAGTACAGTAGCTAAGCATTAAAAGCTTAACCACTGTATATAGCTATTTGCACATGAGCCCAAACAACCCAGGCGTTTAATGATTGATTTTCGTACATAAAACGAAATGGCTATAAAAACTTTTTTCAATTTACTGTTTTACTGATTACATAGTTAACAAATTGGTCTAAATTCTCGAATTTAGATATGACTAACATTTCATCTTCAAATGTAATATTGAGCGAAGTCTCGCATAAAACTACAGTTTTAATAAAAATGATAGAGTCCATTCCTATGTCCTCTAATGTTTTTTCAAGATCTGAGAGTACTAAATTCTTTCCCACATTACCTTCTATCATTTTCAAAACATATTCCTGATTTATTTTATTAGTCACTTTATAACACTCCCTGATTCAACAAATAAGTTGCCAACACATTACAAACAGATTTTTGCATACGAATCAAAGAACGTAATGCGTTTTTATCAGCATGATCGCTAATGACTTTTATTGCTATAAAGGGTATTCCGTGCTTATTCGCAAATTGTATAATTCCAGCGCTTTCCATCTCCACGCAGAGCGCGTCGTATTTAAGATGGAAATACTCTTTTATTGCAGCATCACTTATAAATTCTTCACTGCATAATATAGGCCCCTTTTTAACCCCTTTCTCATCCTTTTGCTCGCTTGCTTCAGTAATGCTCCAGATTTTATCTAATTTACCATCTTTTTCTTTTATGATTGAATCACCTATAACAATATCTCCAACATTCAATTGATCGGAGAGCGCACCTGCAATCCCAGTTGAAATAAAGCTTGAAATACAGGGGTAGCGTTCATACAACTCTTTTGTACATGCAGCGGCCGACAGCGCCCCAATTCCCGCCTGTGCAATCACGGCACCTTTTTCAGCACTCTCGGCAATCAAATATTGTTGAGCTATTTTATGTACCTGAGATCGTTCGATCTGTAAGCAATCTATAATGGCAAAAAACTCAATATCCATTGCAGTAATGACACATTTTACTTGATTATGGTTTATACTATTCATAAAAAACCCCAACTTAATCGCAAGCACCTTTATGCGCCTTATACAGTATTGTGTAGTATAGCAGTTACAAGCTGAACTATTGTATTTCATTCATTAATTCATCCAACTCTTCCCGGCTTAATTTAACCAACTCAAAATCGGATGGTGTATATACCCGTTCTTTTACTTCTGTACAATGGGCAATAATAAATTTCAATTGTTCAAGCCAGCAAGAAAGGATTGTACTTTGTTTTTTGCTCCATGTGGAATAAAATGTAGCCGAGACATGTAATTTTCGTTGAATAAAATAAAGATTTACATCCATATCACACAATAGCCCATTTTGTTGCGACACATCATTGTCTCTGCCCAGATTGATCAATAGCCAATGATGGTTGTCTGTTTCAGTCAAATCTCCCATATAATTGATACAAATTTTTCTGGGTGAAGTTTCATTTGCTAAAATCAGCTTTGGGGTTCTATTTTTTTCAGAACGGCGAAGTTGCTCTTTAAAATAGACGATCTGTTTATCAAGCGGCTCATCCAACATATCTAAAGTAACAGTATAAATGTTCGTAAACCAACCGATTGTTCTACTCGCATCCAAATCCTGCAATACATCCCTGCCATGGGATTCTATTTCAAATGCAATTTGTTTTTCTGATGCTTGTCCACAAATGGCAAGAGAGAGTGCCAAAGCAATAACAATTAATTCATGAGACTTGGTTCCATAAGGGATATTCGCTTTACTTAGTAAACTGCTTGAAATTTCATTGTCAATGATTTTTTCTACAACCATTTGATCCAAATATTCTCTGGATGCCTGTTGTGGATAACGAACCTTTTCTGTATTATGTGCATGATATTCATTTGCAAACCATGCGTAAGATACAGTTTTATTAGGCAAGGTCAACTCCATTCCGGATTCCCACTTATCAAGCAGTAAACTCAGATCATGCAAAAAAATCTGCCATGAGACGCTATCAATAATCAAATGATGAAACACGAAAAGGATATATTGTTCTCTGCCCGCATTAACTAAGATAGTTTTAAACAATAAGTCTTTTTCAAGGTCAAATTTATTTGATACTAAATCATGGACATCAAGCTCTATATCCTTCCATTCTGTTTTTTTTGTTTCTATTTCCAACACATGTACGGGTGTATGCAAATGAACCCCATTATAAAATAACCGTTCTTCTTTTGTTACATTAATCCGAAGCGCATCATGGTATGATACCATGATGGAAAGACACTGCTCCAAAACCTCCGAATTTACGCTATGTTTTAGTCGTAAAACTGCTGACTGATTATAAGTGCCAGGATTAGTAAAGCGTTGATTAAAAAACCATTGAACAATGGGCAATCCATCAAATGGTTCTTCTGTTATCCTTTCAGCTCCTAGAGATGATTGCTTTTTGACAATCAATTTCGCCATTTCACTTAATATTGGATTGGACAAAATATCAGATACTTTTAATTCATGCCCACTTTCTAACATGCGGGATGAAATCTGAATCGCCTTAATAGAATCCCCGCCAATCGCATAAAAATTTGAACCAGCGCTGATATCAACTCCGTCTGGCAGCAGATCATTGAATATATGGAATAGTAATTCTTCCTCCTTCGTTTGTACCCAGGGTGAAGAATCCCCTTGAGCGGGTTTCCAATCAGGCAGTTTAGATTTATCCACTTTGCCATGAGATGTTAATGGTAATTTATCTAACATCATGATGCATTTTGGCAACATATATCCAGGTAGCCTTTGGGCAAGCCAATTGTAAAATAGATCTTCTTGATAACAATCGGTACCTACAACATATAACAGCAAATTCGTACTGCCTTGAATTGTAACAGCCTTAGCTGCTGCCTCTAAAACCATCTCGCTTTCCATTGCTTTGCATTCAAGCTCACTTAGGTTAATCCTGTATCCGCGTATTTTCAGTTCTTCGTCAATCCTGCCACAATAGATTAAATTCCCTTGTTCATTAATATAAGCAAGATCTCCTGTCTTGTATAATGTTTCTCCCGGCGATAAAGGGTTCTGGATAAACTTGTCCGATTCCCCAGCGCTACCGCAATATCCACATGTTAAACCTTCACCGCCGATAACTAACTCGGCTTTTGTATCATAAGGTAAAAGGTTTCCATCTTTATCAAACAAAAAAGCCTGAATACCAACAATCGGTTTTCCAATGGGAACGGATACATCCTTGTCTGCCTGCGGATCAAATTCATGGACTATACAGCCGACTGTTGCTTCTGTTGGCCCGTATTCATTAAAGATACACGGATCGTTCTTGAACTTTTTAAGAAGCGTTTGACAGCTTTGTGTTTTAAGGTCTTCACCCCCAATGACAAAGGTATGGATGGAATGATTTTGATGCTTTACACCTCGTATAAGCCCGATATGGCTGGGAGTGATTTTTAAGATAGTAACGCGATTTTCGCTAAGGATATCCTCAAAAACATTGGGTTGCCCGGCTAAACTTGAGTATATACGGATTTCACCGCCACTCATCATGGGTACAAATAATGCAGTGATTGTGAAATCAAACGTAAACGCGGAAAACAACCCATATACTTCATGCTGTACTTTGCTATAAGTATCGTTTGCCCAATGCAAATAACGATTCAAGCTGCGATGGCGGATCATCACGCCTTTCGGTTTTCCCGTAGAGCCTGATGTATAGATGATATAGGCAATGTCTTCTTCGTCAGGAATGGTAAATTGAATCCCCGGCTTTGCCTCTTGTGATTTGTAGCTGAATGGTAGCGTACAGATACCCTGTAGGCTAATGGAGTCGCCAACTAAAAAACCTGCTTGAGAGTCCTGCTGGATTTCTTTTATTCGCTCTATAGGCCAATCCAGTGAAACTGGTAAATAAATGGCTCCACATAATATAATCGCATATATCGCCGCGATGCTTTTCATTTCATGGGGAAGAGCCGCCATCACGATGTTGCCTTTTTTTATTCCAGACTCCTTGTAATATGTAATGAACTGTGTGATCTCATTATAGAACTGTGCGTATAACCATGAGTGCCCACCTTGCGAAACAGCAACCGCATCTGGTGTACCAAAAACCCAATCATTTAAATGATGAATCCATGACAATGCTGGTTTTTTCGTGTTATTCATAAATTGACTAATAAGCTTTTTCTCATCTTCCTCCGAGACAAGACACAAACTTCCAATCTGTTTTGACGGATTGGAAATTATTTGCTTTATGAGCAGGATCCATTGCTTATACATATCCTCTATCTGTCTTTCCGAATAAAAAGCGATTTGATAATCAAAATCTAATTGAACTTTGCTTGCATCCCAATGCCTAATGATCACCTGTAGTGGCTGCTCTTGGTATCCCCGGTGAAACTCTCGGTTGTCTAATAAAAAGGTATCCATCGTGCGCTTCATTGTGGTGTTATAATAATTAATGCAAGTGTGGTAAAGCAATCCTTCTCTCTTGCCGGCTTGTATTTTTTTTGCCAACAGATCTACCGGATAACATTGATTTTGATATGCCTTCTTTAATTGCTTAGCTAAGGCAACATAGTGTTCATTAATCGTTTGGTTTGCATCAAGGCGGCAGCAAAATGGAAGAGTATTTGTAAACGTGCCAAATGTCATTCGATCCTGTCTGCCGGGACGGTTTAAAAACGGAATCCCTGTTGATGATATATTCTGACCTGTCTTCTTGTATTGGTAAATTTGAAGCAAACTAATAAAAAATATATTCCATGTGATTCTTTTTTGTTTTATGAAATGAGATATTCCTTTCTGTAGCTCAGTATCAAAAACAAATGACTTGCGCCTGCCTTCCAAATTATTGCTTACAGATATGCTCATATCGGAAAGCATTGCAACGTTTTCCTGCCAATAAGCACTCTCTTTTTCCCACGGTATTCTAGATTCGTTTGCTATGTAATCCAAATAAGAGGGTCTGGCTGCATTGAATGATTTTTGTGATAATAAGCATTCATAATTCTCAGCGATCTGTTCAGTCAATAATTCCATTGACCAACCGTCCGCCATGATATGGTGAATCTTAACAAAATATCCGGTCAAGTTATCTGACAGTTTAAACACGCAAAAAAAATACAGTGGAGCCCCTGTCATAATAAAAGGTTCTTTTATTTTTTTTTCGCACCAATCTTCACATTGTTGCATTGCGTTACTAAACGCCGAAAAATCTATATTATCTACTTTACGGGGCTCATCCCCAATGGTTTGAAAGACTTCTCCGTTTTCTTCATTTAGGCAAAGACGTAATGCATCGTTTTGCTCAATTAGCATTTGAAATGAACGCACCAGCAAATCAAGATTCGCGTTACCTTTTATTATTACATATCCGCCAATATTAAAAACCGGACTGATCCCATATTTTTTTTGCGCATACCATATTCGTTTTTGTGAGCTTGATAAAGGATGTTTTTTCATGCCTTAGTTCCCTCGATTATTTGTATCACAAATAAATGGTGCGTTTTGAAATAAAACTGCATTTGCCATGGCTCCACCACCACACATTACACTGATCCCATATCTCACCTGTGAACGAATCATTTCATGGATTAGTGTAACGCACATTCTCATGCCGGATGCCCCTATCGGATATCCAAGCGCAAGATTCCCCCCATTAACATTCACTTTATCCGAATTAATGCCCAAGCCTTGAATAACTGCGATCGCTTGAGCCGCAAAGGACTCATTTATTTCGTATAAATCAATATCATGTTTCTCCATATGATTTTCACAAAGAATTTTTTCTACACATCGTTCCATTACAGTTCCCATTTCTTCCTGGGCAACGCAGATACTCGTGACATCTTTTATTTCAGCTAAATACTTTATGCCGGCAGCTTGCGCAACATCATAATTCATTAATACGATTGCGACTGCACAATCGCACATTGGTGAAGTGTTATAATGAGTAAGGGTTCCATCTTGTACAAACATTGGATTTTGAGTACGGACTTCCTTCTCATCAATAACTTGGTTAATTAATTCGTCAGCGCAAAAAAAATCAGTATCCGAATAGCGAATGGGTATAATTTCTCTATCAAATCTATGGTTGTCATATGCCTTTTGTGCCTTTAATCTGCTTTTTATCGCATACAAATCTTGTTCTTCTCGTGAAATATTTTTTTTGTTGGCAAGCATTTCTACTATATAGGGCATATCATTTTCGGTATGGATTTTTTCAATGTCACATAAAAAAGGCAATTGCCCTTTTATAGAATCTCCTACTTTACTTTTCATATATCGTAATACATATGAAGAATTACTAACTTTTTCACAACCGCCTACTAAAACAGCCTGCGACTTACCCGTTAATATTTTCATATATGCCATATATAGCGCTTCATCTGATGAGGCACATGTTTTACTAATAGTTGAACAGTTAATGTTTACGGGCATGCCCGCTGCAAGAATCGCTTTTCGACAAAGATTATCCCTTTCTACAGGAAAAGCACTTCCCGTTATCGCTGAATCAATCCACTCATATAATCCTTCAGATACCATTCGAAATACGGCTGCTAGTAAATCCACATCTTTCATGTGATTCAATATCCCAGGGATTTTACTAATCGCACTTCTTCGTGAAGCTACCACAACAACTCGATTGTTTGAAAAGCTACAATTTGCCTCCATATAATAATCCCTCAAAAAAACACAATTTTTAATGCAGTAGTTAAGGATTAAAACTCACGTCTAGCACCTCGTCATCTTTTCTGAATAATTAAAATTCTAGTGATTTTGGATATCTATCAATTAATATGTGTTTGCAACATAAAATTGTGTATATTGCCAATGTGAGACTGATGAATTTTAATTAATAATGAATTAATTTCAAATGTGCTAAATATGAGCTAAAAGATTAACCACTGAACTATATCA
>Ga0123355_10001748_pt1 | contig 30347 bp, 27 predicted proteins | sample TergutEmb28metaG_3_FD_89872 | JGI IMG/M metagenome (GOLD analysis project Ga0123355, IMG submission 89872) | Embiratermes neotenicus P1 segment gut microbial communities from Petit-Saut dam, French Guiana - Emb289 P1 | ecosystem: Host-associated > Arthropoda: Insects > Digestive system > Gut ... | reverse complement strand
ACAAACACGTCTCGCAATACACAATCTTCTAAATATGACCCGGCCCGCTCCCTTGTCTCCGCTCGTGTTTCTCTGCGTCAGCCAAAGCCGAAAAAGCCCCTAAACCCCCCCCCCCCCCAAAAAAAAAAACAAAGCTCATTTTCTAGCATAGGACTGGGCAAAATGTGGCCCTCAGCAACCCTCAGTCACCTGAACAGTTTCAGTAACACAATTTAACAGGTCTACATAACAGAATATGGCAACTTTTTTAACAGAGAAAATGTTTACAAATTATTACAAACTATAACTCATCACTTTTAAGATACCACACAATACACAAATAATTCTTTGTGTTTTACTGAGTTTAGTACAGCCTATTACATCATCATTCAACCACAATTTGATCATAACTTATCATTAGCAAAATAACGATGTTCTACTGAATGTGAACACCATCCCCACTCCCCCCTCAGTCTTTAGGTAAGTCCTCAATGATTATGTGGCCTTCCTGTTGGTTAAGTGAGCCAGCCCTGCTCTAGCAGTTGCCAATTTGTGTGTCACAGTATCAGGAGTGCTACGTCATCAATTTCCAGACTGTTACAGTTGTACTGTAGTATTTTCTACAAACAACTTACCGTGTTCCAATGCTTTTCCGTTGAAATACCACTCAACCTTGAGGTTAGGGTCTTCTTTAGGTTCAACAGTACATTCAAGATGCAGAGGTTCAGCCTCACCAAGAGAGAACTCTGGCTTTAGTGGAGTAGTGAAAACTGGTTTGGGGTATGTGGTCTCTGGTCCTGACACTTGGCGCTGATATTTTGAAAGGAATGCATCTTCGGCTTCCTGGACTTTCTCAAAACCAGCTCTGCCCTGTGGGTGCTGAGTGTCAAGGTAGATGTTGGTTTTGCCTGAAGGAAAAGATCACAATGACATGCTACAACTAACCATCACTGCAATGAGTGATTAGTGTTTGCATGGTACAGTATTCAACCACAACACTAACTGCTGTTTTGACTCAAGCCTTCTGGGATGTAATCTTGTGACAATGAATCAGTAGTCCTTGACATTCTGAAGGCACTACAATTATTCTCTCAAAACATCAAACTCATCCCGTCCCAGGAGGCTTCAGCCTTATGCAACATGGCTGTCAGAACCTGAAATCTCATATACTTACTGGTACACCTCAATGTGCCTGATGTCTGGGCTTGGCCCTTAGTGTTGGTTGCCTTGCACATGTAAACTCCAGAATCTTCAGCATAAGCATGATTGATGTCCAGAGACACATATCCAAAGTCATAAGTCGATTTAAATCGGGCTCCAGAAGGAAGGGGCTTGCCGTTCACAAACCATTCTGCATACATGAATCACAGTATCACAAGGCAGACCATAACTATACACACAGCGCAAAATTATGTTATATAGAAAAACTGATAAACACATAAAAATGAATATATATACATGGTGATTGATCACAAATGGTACCTACCAATATTGAGTGTAGGATCCTTTGATGGTTCTACGTGACATTCAAAATGTACTGCATCACCTTCCTTACACTCCACATTATTAAGGTGAGTAATAAACACTGGAGATTCATACACAGTTTCTGGTTCTTCTGTTTGTCCACCTTTGGGTGCTTCTAAACCTTCAATGATAGGGAGAGCTTCAGGGCGCAATGACCCGCCTAGCAACCAGTGACGATCTGAAAAAGAACAATTTAGCTTTAGTTACTGTATTATGAACCTGTGAAACTAAAATATATATATATATATATATATATAAACAGAAATCAAGTAATAATAACAAATATAACATGACTGTGCAGTACTTCCACTTCATCAAAAAAATGTTTAATTACAATAACCAACTGACCACCTAAGTAACCAACCAACTGAACAAGAAAGTAACTGACCAGCCAAATACCTGACTGACCAATTGACCAACCAACCAAACAAACAACCGTCTTAACTAACTGCATGAAGCATAAACCTTCTTGGAAAGGTGACAGTTCCTCAATTAGTCAACGAAACTTCCCACATTTTACAAGACCAGAAGGTTCATTAACTCTTTACCTGGCACTGCACAATTTACTGCCAAGGCAATTCCACCTATTGCCTGGCATTGGTGTGATTCAGTGCTTTGCTGCATTGGCTCTGACTGCCAGCTACAGCCCTGTGATGACTGTACAAATGATTGCAAAATCTTTCCTATGGATCAATGATAGTTTAACCTTCAATGTGACACTCTTTTTTAGTCAGCCCAATGCTGTGGGTAGGTAGAATAACAAATGATATAAGACATTCTTAGTTTTACCTCTTGCAATTACCGTATTCAATTTTGGTTCTGTTTTGACTGCTCCTGTCATTCATGTGAATTCTTAGCTGTACGTGAATGTCCTATTCATATTTTTACAAAATAAATGATAATCAAAATGACTGAAATATGCAGTCTTCCATAACTTTTACGCAACTAAAGACGTGTGTGTGTGCCTTTGTCAACCTCAACATGGGAACCCCAGTGGCACTGATCACAGCCAACCAATAATCCAGTTCTGCTCATTTACAGATCAGCATTCCTTTTACCACAATCCAGACAGCTTCCATTATCCTCGCATAAATAATTCCAGTGTCACCCACACACGTTCTGAAAACATAATACTTCACATACCCAAAACAGAAAGCTAGTGATAACAGTGGAGTGCAGGGACCAGGAGACCAGTCCACACCTGATATTTACATGATGAGTAGTTGGGCTTCAGTGTGACTTCAAATGGGAAAATGAAGAAAGAAAGATGAAATATGTGAGAAAAGGAGAGAAGGAGAGTCCATTTTCTTACACACAGGCCAACATCTGCCACAAGCATGAGATAAATGGGATGTAAAGTGTATTTCAACACTACACACAACAAAGACTGTGTAGACAGAAAAGAAACACTGAAAAGGTTAAAAATCAGACAAGAAATAATTGACTATAATAATTTATATGAGGCATGGAGATGGCAAGATCATATGGTGCCCTATTAACCATGTAGCTGAAAACCTGAAAAATGGTGCAAGGGATGTAGGCTATTTTTGCGACAGATGTCTGAGATGAACAGTTCTATACCATTCAAACAATATGTCACAGACCAATATCAAAAGCCTAGGACTATGTCTTCACAGACTTCCTGTTTGAATGTATTCAGACAATGATGGATCCAGCACAGACAGAAGCCCAGAATGATGACAACAATGACTAGACACTTGCCTTAACATCAATGGCACCAACACCACTGCCACACAAATGACAGCTGGCAACAGATTCAGCCAGCAGTCTACATGGTAGACTCAAGATTCATAAAATGTTTCATGTTCTACCAAATGAAGAAAAGAGGTGTGCAGCCACAAGAAAATGTGAAGTCTTCTCAGCCAATGAGTAAAGAAAAGCAACCAGTGTTACGTTTTTCGGTTGTGTGAGTCACTTTGCAGAACTTCGTGTATTGACGGGTGCCACAAGAAGAATAATCATCAAACAGGTATACAAAAACTTAACATCATTCCAGAGAGGATGTTCTAAAATTCCCTTTAAAAACAGGTATAAATTATTAATTGGGTTGATGTAACAACAAAAATTTATTATGCCTGTATTCTTTACTTCATTTCTTTAAAAAGCCTGCAAAAGTACAGGTGGAATTCAAAAAGCCCACACCACAAGGAAATGGGTTAATGTGGTCACAACAGCCCTCCACCCATCCCTACCATGTGCCAGGTAAATCCAGTCCATGCCCTCACATCCTAATTCTTAAAGATCAATTTTAATACTTCTCTTCCACCTATGCATATGTTATCATGTTACCTCTTTCCTTCAGATTTATCCACCAGAATGCTGCATGCACTTTTCCTCTCCCCCACACACGCCACTTCACCAACCTTCTCATCCTCCCCAATTTGAACAGTTTAATTAACAAAAGGTTCACATTATTCATGTTCCCTCACAGTGTGATCTGTGACTCTAAATCTGTCACTGCACTCCAGTGACAGGATTCAGACATACAGTATACAACAACGTGACACAAATTATGTCTACAGACAGATTTCTGAATGAACAATAAAAATGAACTGAACGCCATAAAGGCACACATGCTAAAAAATTTAGTGAACAGCTTAATAATCATAAGGGAGACATACAAAGTTATGTACAGAAGAAATGAGGCCCTTATGAGTTACATGTAACCTAAAATCTACAGGTTAAAAGAAAAAAACTATGATTGTAATATGTCTGCCACTGTACCAAAATACATATTTTCTAGTATTTGTTAGTTTTTATTGTTAAGAGTTACAAATTTCTTCCAGATATTCTAGCAACTTTGTTTAAAAGATCAACATCTTTAAAAACAGCAGCCACTAGGGGCACAGACTTTACTTTAATAAGCAAGCTTTGATGGTGTTTTATATAATTGTATTTTCCAATATTAATAGATATCTTCAAAATGTATTTTTTCAGTACAGAGTTATGATGAATACAGTCAAGAATCTTGTACAAGTATTCCTTTTACTACCTTCTATTTTGAGTGTACATGTGGACACAGCCTCTCCTAGCAGGTTCGTTGCCTTGCATGTGTAGATTGCTGAGTCATCTGGTCTCAGCCCATTCACTGTCAATGTCACAAGGCCAAAGTCAAATGTACTTCGGATTCGGGTACCTGTCGAAGAATTACAGACCATGTGACTGATACAAATACACCAACACAGTGTCATGTACATACAGGCTGCATGACTGATGTAATATAATGTAATAATTTTAAGTAAATACTGTCATTACTTTACCAAATCAAAGTTGCAATTCACTCAGATATGAGGGTTGTTCAAATCCTCTCATTTTGTGTATCCTCAGAATCAAAATGCTACTTTGAATAACATAATACATACCAGTAGTGAGGGATATTCCATTCTTAAACCACTCTGTTCGAAGATTTGGATCTGCACGAGGTTCTACTTGGGCTTCCAGCATGATATGCTGTCCTTCAACCAGTTTGTCATGGCTCACAAGGTGAGTAGTGAACACTGGAGCTTGTTGCGGTGTTGTGTCCACAAACATCTCTGGTACTTTGTTCATCTCTGCCTCTTTTAGCTGGATCTTCTGCCATGCATCTGGCTGCAATGGCTCACCAACAATTGATGAACGAGCTGCAAGGAAGGCAATTTTATGTTCAAAATCTACTGCAATTACCAACACAGTAATTATATTCTTAACATGTGTCAACAAAGTGTGTCACACAGACAGTGAAGTTACACTACACATAACTATTAATTTATAACAAATCTATGCTATTAATAAGACTTTCTGAACAGAAACACTAATTTTGGGCACTGCCATGTGTTGCACATGTTGACAAATGTTAAATTTACCTTATTATAAGATGAAAATCTTTTCACAATTCATGCTTGAAAATGTGGGGTCACCACCTTATAATTGCACACAAAGTTAAATATGTTGCATGCAGGTATTTTCCTGAAAACTGACGACTGTGATGAGGTGGCTGTCTTATAGTCTTCTTATGTTTGGGTAGATATGGTACTGCGTTCAGGTTTACTTGGTTGCTAGACTGTGTCCACCATCTAATATTCTGAACAAAACACAATGTTTTGGAAACCAGATCTGTTTCAATCTCAAGTAAAAAGACAAAGGAGGTACTTAATCACAGTCCAATATGAAACCCAATCTCAATCACAGAACCAAGCTACTGGAAATCCCTGGGCAGGTATTTCATCCAACTTTTAACCTGTACATAGGAACAGATCGGAGTTCCTAAAACACCATGTTCCCTTTCAGACACTCAACCAATTTACATACCAAACAATCCTAAATGTAGTCCATGGAACTTACATTTGACTTTTAGGGATATTGATGATACTGCCTCTCCGGCACTGTTCACAGCTTTGCACATGTAGACTCCAGCATCCGCAGTAACCACAGACTGGATATCCAAAGTAACAAATCCAAAGTCGTGTGTGACATGAAAGCGAGACCCTGAAAAAAATAACAAAGTATAACAGCTAGCTGGAACAGCATAATTTCAGTTTACAATTACATTATGCCAATGTATTCTCTACCACCAGCCACAGACTGGTGCTGGTTTCATAACCAGAACACCACCATCATATGTGGTCTGTATTTCCTTGCAATAAGGAACATGTGATGCAACAAAGCACTTTGTAATTTCAAAGACAGACTGCTCTTGTTCAATTCTCAGATGACTCAATAAAATATAATTATTTAGATATACAATACAATGCAATTCCTCGCCCACTTTTTATACCAAATATTTAATGACGTATCACTTTAAATATTATTCAGTGTCTTGCACAATGACCATCATTTTGTCTTCCTATGGCACCTGCTGAACATGTTATGGTTAATGAGTGAAGGAACAGAAACACACAACTCAGGTGAAAACATGCACTAAATTAACAAGCCTCTGTGACTTCCTTTAAATTATTCAACCCACTGGGTTAAAAAATAATAAATAGCAACTACATCCATCCACCACAATGTACATTTTTGTAACCAACCGCTACATGTTTTGGTTTTATATACAAGCCATTGTACCACAAAACAAACATATAATGTACAACACACATCTCTGTTTTTTTGCAGACCAGGCACCATAACAGTATGCCACTCACATTACACAGGATGCTCTATACTTTTAGCTGTACTGCTGCAACATACACGCGCACGCGCGCACACACACACACACACACACACACACACACCTCTTCTCCATATTTTGGATGTGTAACGCTTTCAATTTTAATTAACTTACAGAAGACAAATGTGAAATACGTAGCAATGTATTTCTCATCACACATTACTACCATGGCCTGTAGACACCCCAGTGTATTGTTGCACCCATCCTCAAAATGTAACATGCTCCCCATTATGCAAGTTTCTAAGCCATTCTATTATTTTGTGTTCTCCCTCTTAGCTTCACTCTCCTCCTGTCCTTCTTCCAAAGCATTTTCGATCTATATTCTTCCCTTAACATTACCCATCCACATGCAACAACATGCACACTTACAGTTCACTACATTTACATCTTTACATTTTTACACAGCAGTCAACAAGACAGAGCATTCTGAAGCAGTAAGCATGTCTGCCAAGTTCCACCTGCTCTTACTCTCTTCATATATTCTCTGCACAACTATGAACAGCTTCTGCACACAAAACCAATGAATTTTCCCCACACTGATATCAATCAATTGCCAAGCCATTATTCAGATCAATAAGATAATACAGCAGGACAGTCTTTAATACCTGTGGTTCTCAAAGTGCGGTCTGCAGACAACTCTGGCTCTGCAAGGCCTCGCTGGGGGGGGGGTATGTGATTATTTTTGCCTTCCTATTATATGCCAGAAGGAACACTGCATTTTTGTAATACTTCACAACATCTGTTGACCTACAGTAATGGTATAACACAGCGGTCCTCATGTGGCCCATGAGTCATGCCTCAAGGGCTGTCAGTTCAACACATTCCGCTCTGTATAACATTATTTTCCCTTTAGGCTTAATACTGCCAGAAACATCACAGTTTTTATTATGAATTTTGACAATGACTTTAATGAAGTCTTTCACAGTTTTAGTGTGTTTTCTTTTTGTAATTATTCAAAAACAGAGGTTGCTATTACTATGAATTAGGGATCTGTGAGCTGAAAGCATTTTGGAGTGGACGTCTACGCCTGGACTTTGTAAGGGTTCCACAGAAACAGAAAGTCTGAGACATGCTGTTACATGCAAATCTGTAATTTTGCTGGTAAATGGGCACAGTACTTTTTACTTCGCTTTTCACTGCTAAGAAAACCACCCTGCTAAAACTGCAATGCAAGAACCTTGCCATATTAGTATACCATTTCCCTGGCTCTAACTCTTTAAGACTCTTAATTTCCTCCACCACAATGTAATTTAGTGTGTATCAGTACCTGGAAGCGGAGTGTTCAGGACATAACCAAATACACCTGCAAACAATATTCACAGAAATCAGTTACTAGTTGCTCGCATTCTTTAGTTTAATTAGCGCCACTGAAACAACATCAGTTAAGTTCACTAAGCTCCTTCTGTGTGCAGCTCCAAGTCTTCCAGGATGTGATGATGACACTGGGTTAGCAGCTGATGTTTCAGACACTCACAGAGCCTTCATCTTCAGTGTCAAGCAGTCCAGAAAGAACCACATGACAGTGCAGGTAAACGCAATGTGGTTCTTCAAAACAACATGACCTACTCCAATGACACACAGTCACACCCCGTAATAATTGGAGCTTTGGCAAAATTGCTTTGAGATTCTCCACTCTCTCAACTTGTACGTTAATTCACAGGCTATTTTAACAATATTCACATAACTGGACAAAAGCACATATTAATAAAATTATCTAAGATAAGATGCATGCATAAGCTACACAATGTCAGTCTGAAGGAAAACTAGATTTAATTATCCTAAAATAAAAACCAAGCTTTTTGAAGGTGTCATTTATACACTGGTTAGAAGCTAATTAGTAACCATTCCTGTCCACTGCACAATCAATCAACACAGTTAATTAGGTTAGAACGTACCCATCTTCAGCTCGATGCCATTCACGAACCACTCGAACCTCAGGGTTGGGTCACCAACAGGAACAACACGACACTCAAAGTGTGCATGCTGTCCTTCCCACAGTTCAGAAGGGCCAGTAAGCAGCTGTGTAAAGATAGGCTTCTCAAACACACGGTCTGGTTCATCTGGACGCGCAGGTGCACGGCCTTCTTCCAGTTGCTGTATTTTGCGCATGCCTTCAGGGTGCTGAGTCTCTAACTGAATGCTTGCTTTGGCTACAAACACAACAGGAACCAGTGTCATTTGTTGCTACTCTTTTTATACAGCCCTGAAAAATATTCTAACAATTATGGCAACACAATTAAGTGCTTTATGTTCCTCTGACTGTGCATCGTGAGCAAAGCATGAAGAGAGGATACCAGCAAGATGCAACAATTCAGATGTTTATTGTCAACTTCAGATGTTTATTATCAACAACTGCCTCAACATGTTTCAGGCATCATTATGCCCATCATCAGGAGAACAAAGACCGTGTATTACTGCATATGGTGTTTGCGCTGGTAGTGCTGGATGTGGCTGGTTGCAGGTGTGGGTCGTTGCATTGTAGGGTGCGGACACTGTGAAGGTTACTGTTCAAACAGTAACCTTCACAATGCCCGCACCCTACAACATAATGCCCCACAACTGCAACCAGCCACATCCAGCACTACCAGCGCAAACACCATATGCAGTAATACACGGTCTTTGTTCTCCTGATGATGGGCATAATGATACCCAAAACATGTTGAGACAGTTGTTGATAATAAACATCTGAAATTGACAATAAACATCTGAATTGCTGCATCTTGTTGGTATCCTCTCTTCACAATTAAGTGCATTTATCAGAGAATCAGTAAGTGAATACAGTCCAAAATGAGATGACAAGTTTCCATGTAGACAAATAATTACAGTACACACGTGAACCACATCACTTCTCAATCAGTTGACCTACCATAATATTATCAAGCACAATTCTACCCCATAGAAAAAAAATCCCACAACAAAAATACCGTTTATTTCTGCCTCAACATATGGAAGGGACAGGATGGCAAAAAAGAAAAGCTGCGTACAAAATGTACAAAAATCTAAGTTCCTTTAGAATACAATTGAGTGAATTATGACACATGAAAATTCTGTCTCGTGCATGGCTGTACCCAGATATCATTATAAATATGTTGCTGTAAATATGACAGTATGACTCATAAAAAATTTTTAATTTCTCTTGCACAGTATGCAGCAGAGACCAAGTACTGCAAAGCCAAAAATAAATAAAATAAATAATAAAGAACATTTTTATAGGAATTAAGAGTTTAAATGTTTATTGCCAACAGATCAGTGTAGTTAAGTGTCGTCATTTATCACAAAGAACCGTGCAACAGATCTGTCCTACCTGAACACAAACACAACTGCCCAGCCCTAAGGACGATACAAGGACAACCACTATCAAGCACATTAGTGTATCTATATTGCTATAGTAAAGTTCACATTTCTGTACATTACAAAACATCCAGCAATTAGATCTTTAAAGTGTTGCATATACATGTTGGTGTGGCCAAACACTTGTAATAATGGGTGCACTATGGGCACTGTCTGTCACAGCAAAGAAACAGTTCTGAATTCATAATGAAACAAGATTTCATGCTGGTGCTTCAGCCATATCGTGTACACTTTCAAGATTCCTGGTTTCAATGACTGCTAAAAATGAAGCTACAGTAACGATAACTGACTTTATATACACTACTACCTTCATCTTCAAGTGCTCTCTCTCCTTCACGATCTCCTAGCAAACTCCCGTACCCAATTCTCTTCCTCCCCAAATGTGCCACATACCCCTAGTGTCTCACCCTCCTTGATCAGAACACCCAAACAATATTTAATTAGAAACAGATGTCATGAAGCTGGCCATTATAAAATGTTCTCCATCCCCTGTTATTTCCTTCTTACACAAAATATCATTCTCAAACACTCTCAGTCTTCACATTCAGTATATCTCATAATATCCATCACAAACAATTTTCCCCCCCCATACAATTTCTTTGCTTGTAATGTGTAGCAATGTGTGGTGACTGTAGTGACTTTATGAACACAGTTTACTAGCTTACTTCTTATTTTCATTGAAGCTGTGGTGACAGCCTCTCCAAGTGCGTTGGAAGCTCGGCATATGTACACACCCTCGTCCTCTCCTCGGACATGTGTCATATCCAAAGCAACAAAGCCGAAGTCATGGGTCCTTGTGATACGAGAACCTATGAAACCAAATACAGAAAGTGCATTTGATGTGTACGCACATCTCATATTTTAACATGTATGCACATCTCATATATTAATGCATACACACACCTCATACCTAATATGTACACGCATCTTGTATATTAATGTGTATATACATCTCATATTTAACACATATATATACATCTCATATTTTCATATGTATGCATATCTCATATATTAAAGTGCATGAACATCTCATATTTTAATGTGTATGCACATCTCATATATTAAAGTGTACATACATCTCATATTTTAATGTGCACGCATATCCCACATCTTAAAGTATATATGCATTTCATTTTTAATGTATGCACACACCTAATATTGTAATGTGCATGCACATCTCATACCTTAAAGTGTATGAACATCTCATATTTATATGTGTACACACACATCATATTTTAATGTGTACGCATATCTCATATTATAGCAAGCTCCCATTCATTAATGTTTCAGAGAAAAGAGCATGTATATGATCTCAATAGCATAATTATTACTACTGCCCCACCCTCATTTTAACAAAATGACAAACAGAATCTCATGTATAAAATCATGCCCCACAGCTTGAGGACCCAAAAAAGGGCAATTTTTAGAATTTCCAATTGTCATTAACGTGAGACAAATCCAAACTCCTCCAACCCTTTTCGTAGCTGTGTTTAGCCAAATTAACTCAAGCCACCCTACATGACGAAAACAATTATGAGGGTGAGTCAAATGAAAACCTTAAATACTGTAATACAATTGTGTGTTAATTTTTAAGGTTTTCAGTTGACTCTCCCTCGTACATTAATCACATCACTTCAGAATCCAAATGAACCAATTAACTTAACATGAAGCTAGGGGCAGTATGTTCCTCCTAAACATTCAATCACTACATGGTTCAGAAGCCCACTAGACAACCATCATATGCACAACCACCATGCAAACGTGATAATTTGTATAACCATCTTACTTGTTTCAAGAGGTTTCTCATTTCTGAACCATTCAACTTTAAGTGTGGGATCTCCCACAGGGATAAGACGACATTCAAAGTGGGCAGTCTGTCCTTCAGCAATAGCATCAATGTTCTGAAGCGGCTGTGTAAATACGGGTCGCTGTCGTGTCTGTGGCTCCTGAAATTCGGGCCGCTGGAATGGTGTTGCTCCCTCAAGTTGACGAATCTTCTCCAGACCTTCTGGGCGTTGTGACTCAAGTATAATGTTACCCTTTGCTGCAAGATGAAAGTACACTCTTATAAATAATTGCAGTAAGTGAAATATACTGTACTTTGTGAGCTCTGAGATTCTCACAACAGTGTCACTGAAGATTCAGGTGTTCTGGTATAAGATGCTGTGTCAGTAGATGAGTGTTTCTGACTGTTCTACAGGAACATGGTGCATTCATTTTCCTGGGTTAGGGAATGCAAGAAGAATGCCAAACATGGGAGACATATGGAAGGGTACAACCATACTGGTCTGGTTGATGAAGGCTAGAAGCAATTGTCAAACCCAACAGGGAAGTTGGGGGCAGGCCCCATCATATGTGAGGGACCTGAATCCTCAATAATACTGCTGGGGAAACCTCAAACCCTGCTATAAGACATTGTGTTACAGAATTCCTATAAGGCATACCTTGCACTCTAAGATTGATAGATGAGGTGCACTGTCCCAAGTTGTTTATAGCCTTGACTGTGTATTCTCCAGCATCTTCAGGAACCACGTGAGAGATGTCCAAAGCAACATACCCAAAATCAAACGTGATATGGAAGCGTGAGGCAGAAGGAAGTGGCTTGCCATTGTGATAGAACTCGATACGAAGGTTAGGATCATGCAGAGGCTCCACTTGAGCTTCAAAGTGAGCAGTTTGTCCTTCAAAAAGGTCAGTTGTGCCCTGTAAAACAAAATGCAGTCACATCTGAGTAAGTGAACAGCGGAGCACAACAAACTTCTGCACATAAAGAAACGACTGCATACAAAACAAAAACAACTGCAACATGTGATGCCAGAATCAGAACAGCTCATTAATTAGTGACTAGGATATGGGTGAATGGTCTGTAGTTAGATTCCTAGCAGCAAAAGAGATTTTCCTCCTTGCCAAAATGTCCAGACTGGCTCTGGAGCCCACTTACCCTCATATTCATCAGGTACCTGGGTGTTCTTCTGCAGGGTACAGTGACCAAGGCATGAAGCTGACATCACCTCCATATAGTGCTACAGTTAAGAATGAGTGGAGCTGTACATCTAAAGCCCCTACAGTGAAACACATATTCAGTGCTCTGTAGGCAACATTTTCCCACAATTATAGTTCATTTCTTCTGGTCCAAATATCTCCCATACAAGCAATGTATTATTATATAGGATGCATCCTCCCTCAAAGTGTCATTTTCCCATGTCAATCATTCACAATTCCCAGCCTGGACCCACAGTATTCCCAGAATGGTCGCTGTCAAGAAAACAAAGTTTCTGTACTGTACTGTACTGTACTGTACCATACTGTACTGTACCATACCGTACCATACAGTACCATACCGTATCGTACCGTACTGTACCATACTGTACTGTACCGTACTGTACTGCACAGTACAGTACCGTACTGTACCGTACCATACCATACAGTACTGTACCATACCGTACTGTACTGTACTGTACCATACCGTACTGTACTGCACTGTATTGTACTGTACTGTACTGTACTGTACTGTACTGTACCGTACTGTACTGTACCGTACTGTACTGTACCACATCTACTGAAATGAAAGATGAGTTTTTTCCCTCAAATTTGGCACTCTAATATGGGAGGTTGTCTTATTTTGTGCATGAAGCACCACACTGCACCATGCTGAACTACACCACGCCATACTGAATCACTCTGAACCGGACCATGCGGAGCCACACTATGGCCTGCATCACCAAATCATGAATTTCCACAGTCCCTTGAGTAACAAAGGATTGACAATTCACTGCGCATGCCAGCACAGCACACACAGGGACAACTTTCCTGTGTTACATAATTACAACATCTTATGAACAGCATACTTTTGCAATACAGCAACATGAGGGTGGAAAGAGAGTCCATAACTATCATAAAAGTAACCGATTCCCTGTTCCATGTACCTCACACCTACGCAATGATATGGAAGGGATGAACTTCTTGGACTGAAAATTCCCAAAATCCAAAACACTTTGATTTCATACTATGAAGACATACATGCAATGTACAAAACCCATAGCACAAGATAGCTTGGAACACTGGACAATGATCACTAGGATACTTGCCACTTGTTGGCAGTGGGATAAAGATGCAACACTGTAAGAGGGGAAGCACTGACAAGTAACACCATGCATTTTGCATCTCTTTCAAAAAATTCCACAGTCAGTGCAGCTATGAATGGAATCCATACTGAGTAAATGTTTTCAAAATATGTATAAGATTGCCTGACCGTTCCACTGTGAGCCTAGCAGTGACTGCAGCTATGTACATTGTTACGGAGTTCAGCTAGAAAATGATCTGTCACTGGAAAATAGAAGATACTGAATACAGCTGAACAATAAACTAAATGTATCGGGATTATTTTTCGTGGCAAATAGATACGTACCTTAACACTTACACTGAATATGCAGAAGCTTTAACCATAATGCAGTAAATGCATTCAATGTGCCATTAGGCTCTCACTGGCATTCAGTGCCTGAGCATCATACAGCAACTGGCTGGCCTTCAAACAATGCTGTTTCAAATTTCATGTCTTGCAAATTAACCATCGTTGTCATCAGTGTATTACAGAAAGAACAATTCCAAGATGAAGTTCTAATTTGAAAAAAACCTGACACTGTGAAGCAGTTAACACAACTGCAGATACATACTTTGTAAAATGATGCAGTTCACAGTTTAAATTTAATTTTTAATATAATATAAAGATACTTGCAGACTTCTCTTTAAGCAGTCTTCCATAAAGCTAAAGGCAATGTTGTCCTCATGCAAGCCACAAAGGCATCAGTAGGGTATAGTACAACTCACTGTATAGAAGTGAGCAGTCAGTCTCATCTCAGCCATTACCCCACAGTACCAACCAAGTAGGTGGGTGGATGGGCCCCAGAGCTCTTGTCTCTGCAGCATTTCAAACCCCCAGATACTGCTGCCCACATCCTAGCCATTAAGTTGACTGTTCTAACCTCACTCATAACCACTTCTTCTAAATTTAATTAACCATTCTGCAGTTTTCTTCAAGCACAGCTACGAGTGTCTCCTTCCTTACCCTCAACTCAGTAACAAAGCGCGGTGGAGTGACTACTGGCTCCTCCACTTCCAATCGAGCAGGTCGGCCCTGTGCCTCCAGCTCGCGAATCTTAGCCAGACCTTCGGGGTGTTGAGATTCGAGGTAAATGCTGCGGCGAGCTGCAAACAGAAAGTATGCTTAGAACAGGATTTCTCTACATTCTCCGCATTTATCAACAACTAACACTGTTACCATAAGCCATGGTTATATACAGCATTAGTGATATCACAACCCATCAAGTTATGTAACTCTGACATGCCCTCCTACATTTTGGAGGAAAAAATGCTGGCATGTCAGTTTAAAAGAACTATAATGAAACTTCACATGTACATTAAAAAATAAGCATCACATCATGAACACTCAAAACTGAAGAGTAGAGGATGAGTGTCATGTGTACAAAAGTGTAAGAATATGTGAGATTTGAGTCTCTCACAGCTGAGGTGCTGAAGTTTCACATCTCAACTGTGAAGCCACATCATTCAGTGGTCGGTTCCTGACATTTCAAATGATAACAATACCCTCATCTGCTTGCCACAGGAGATGAAGGCACTACAATCCTTTCAATTAGCAGGAATCACTCACTCAAAAGTGTCACATAACAGAATACCCAAATTTTCAGCAACACATCTAAGAGAACCTCAAATCCACACTTTCATGAGTACAATTAGTGGAAACAAACAGCAGCAGACTACTGAATCACAGAAAAGAGAGTCTTACAATCAGTGGACACCTGTGGTAAGTTGGTTTGTACCATGATCTTACGAAAACCTCATGTCCAGTTTCATGTACATATGGACCCTCTTTTCAGGCCGGTGTCATGGTAGCTGTCACAGCTGTTGTCAATTTAAATGCATAAACAAGACTGCAAATGTATTTTGTACTAAATAAATGACAAGCGAGTGATAAGTGTCTTACCGCCCACAGTGATCTGGCAAGTATTCACAGCTTCACCCAGAAGGTTGGTAGCCTTGGCCATGTAAGTTCCAGAGTCATCAGGATATGTGTACAAAATATCAAGTGCTACATAACCAAAATCATGTGTGGTCCTGAAGCGGTGGCCTGTCTTGATGGCTATACCATTCACAAACCATTCTATCTTCAGGTTTGGATCATTGATTGGTTCCACACGGCATTCCAGGTGAGCATGTTCGCCTTCTTTTAGATTCTCCAAGCTGTGAAGTACACATAAAATACAGTTAGTTTCTTTAGTCATAGTTCCAATTTGCATGTGTCTGCAGCCATGTAGTGCCAGACTGCTACAGACTTCAGACTTCTTTCACCATACATTTTCATATACTTACATTTGACCATCTCATCTTTGTCCAGTCTGCACTGTCTAAACAGCAAAACCTTGCTGACACAAACACTACCCCTCTCAGCACAAAATTCTAAGGGTTCCCATTCTATTCTCTATCAACTGATACATGGGCAATGCAACATTAAATTTACCTTCCCAACAAAGTCAAGTATTACCACATGCTAACTGCGGCACTACTGTAACTTTCACTGCACAAATTCAGGTAAGATATCAAGACGCTCAGAAGTGGTATTGCATTTAGGGGCATGATAGCCACCTCAGTTTTCATATTCATGTAACTGTGCCACCTGGTGAAACCTGAAGGAAAGAAACAACTTGGAAGATCTAATCATGGCAGGATAATATTAAAATGGATCTTACAGAAAGAGAACGAAAGGGTCTGGACTAAACTCATCTGACTCATGATAGAGACAAGAGGCAGGAAGTTGTGCAAATAGTAATAATCTTTAGGTTCCAAAAAACGGGTGAGTTTAAGCACTATCAGCTTCTCAAAAACAACTCAGTACCGTGGGTTCAGCAAGTTCTGCTGGCTCGTTCTATAGTCATTATATCTTCAAGGGTTTGCACAAAAACCATAAAACTGCTGTCAAGGCAAAACATGAGCTAACCTGTTCAATGGAGTTATAAAGACTGGTTTCTGGGCCTGAGGTTCAACTTCAGCTTTGGATGGCCGTTCATATGCCTCCAGATCACGTATCTTTTTCAGCCTCTGTTCATCGAGCGTATCCAGGTACAGGCCAGCCTTGGCTGCAATGGAGGATTACATACTGTTTAGTACATCCTGAATATTCATAAATAAACAGTTGTTGTGCACAAGAAACAATACTACATAAGTAACTTATCTCTTGAAATGTTTATAAACAAATTCTGAAAACCTGTAATCCTCAAAATATGTAAAATTACATTTCTGTTGCTTACAATCTAGTATTTTATCTTTTTCGGCCAAAAACAGTGAAACATCATGGACTTTCAAAATCTATCTGCATTATGTCTACATACAGTTGCACTTTGTTTAGAATTCAATTAATAACAAGCATAATTCTTTGATAAAGACCAACAATATTACAGTATATGTTATGGAGTATAACCATAAGTTTAATATTACTCTTACGCACTCCAAACAGATAAAACCATCATCACAGGCGATGTATATTGTTATCGTAAATTAAAATAAAGCACATTTACATACACTACTGCATCAACTGACTGTCTTTGCAGAAAAGAATACTGAAACATGTTATATAGATTCTGACATTGCACTAATACACAATCATACTCTATAACAGGTCAGCTGGCTAATGGAAATAATTTTTTAAATGTAAATCTTAAGTAGTTTTTGCTGTGTAATGTCCCTGATGACAGCCCAGGCTGGCTGAAACATGTGGGATGAATACTAAACTTATGGTTATTCTGAATGTGATACTGTGTACTGCTGCTGTTCTTAAGACTTCAGAAATAGGGCAGTGTGGAGTACTGAAGTTGGTAAAGAATTTTGTTCTGCCCATGGCTGAAAACACTTTCATGGTTCGAGAACCATACTCTTCTCAGTTATTACGCAGCGAGTAGTGGCAATTTCTTACTGATGTTTTGGGACAACCTACTGGTCCCATCCTCAGAGTTCAAGAATCCAAAAGCAAAGTTAGTACAAAACTCGGTCTTATTTAACCACCAGCTGCACAACACAGCTTACCTTCAACCTTCACAGAGCATGTAGTAACAGCCTCACCAACAGCATTCTTGGCTTTGCACATGTACGTTCCAGAGTCCTCTGCATATGCATACAAGATATCCAGAGCCACAAACCCAAAGTCATATGTTGTCTTGAATCGATGACCTAGAAAAACAATATTTATCAAACAATTACAGCACAACTCCTGTCTTACAAAGAAAATCCAGGTCCCACACAGATTAAGTATGGCAGACCTACTTTAATCTGGAACTAATTAATCAGGACAGGTGAGAGATTATCAAATATTCTACATTATCAGAGTGTAAATAAATTATGCAGCCACTCTCACAGAACATGCACTTGTCAGCTATTTTCATTCCATCATAAGAACACTGAGCTTTCTCAATCACCACAGACCCAGTCAGGGTTTTCCTTTGGAATGCACTGCTGAAAACTTATGCAGCCTCATCCAATTGTGCTAAATTAAGCTGTTTCACAGTTACTCACCCTGAGGAATAGGCCGTCCATTACAGTACCATTCCACTTTCATAGTTGGGTCATTAACAGGAGTCAAAGTTGCTTCTAGATGAACATTAAGACCCTCAGGCAAACGTTCCACATTCCGCAGTGGACGGCCAAACTGCGGCTTCTCAGCAATAACAGTATCCTCAGTTTTGGTTCGCTTGTAACGAGAGTCATCCTCCAGGTACTGAATCTTCTGCAAAGCACCCTCGTGCTGTGTGTCAAGAATGATGGACGATCGAGCTGCAAAAGATAACAAACAGTGGTGTACTGGACTGACTCCAGTATTTTGTACTTGTATTTCTGCTGCATTTATTTAACTTCAGAAGTGACATCCTGCACCACAGCAGCACACTGATGCAATAGCTGGTCCAGTCACAGACATCACTCTTTTACAACAAGTCACTCTTACCAAGATAAGTTAAATTTTTCACAGACAGGAGCACAGCTCATGGCAAATTGCATAAGGATGTGCAAGGTCATCGTTATGTTCTATTTTAAGACAATGTGCTAACCCATAACCTGTTTAGAGAGTCAGTTTAAGACCACAAAAACTGTTGTGATAGCCAGCAACTTGGCTGAGATGCACACCAGGCATTTCCAAACAAAAGTCAACACAATTACCCCTACAGTATATGTGCAGGTTGTCACAGCATCCACTACAAAATTACAGCGTAATGGGATGTGATGCCATATGTACCACCATGTCGTATGGTAGGAACTAACCCCATACTACACAGCATTATATCCTGCGTGCTATCAAAACAGTAAGAAAACATTTACCTTCTTAAAGTGTTACTTACATTTGACATTAAGCTTGATGGATGAAGTGGCTGTTCCCAGCTTGTTAGTTGCCTTGCAAGTGTACTCTCCTGAGTCCTCTGGATACACTGACAAGATATCAAGTGCAGCAAAACCAAAATCATATGTGGTTCGAAAACGATGACCTGGAAAATTTAATATTTTTATGTTAGATTTACATGTTATAAACCACCAGCACAATGACTGATAAGCGCTGACAATGGCACTGAAGATGCATTGTAATGCAGGTGTCATATTTTATAGTCACATGTCATTTCTGACAAAATTTGTCCTTTTTGTGCAAAACATGTACAAAGGAAAGCAACAAGCCAGTAACTACATTAATGGGACTGGTCTTGAGACATGAGACATTGCAGTGACGTTATTTGCCATCTCTCTGCAATGAGATCATCCTCAGAGTGAAGGACACTACTTCATGAATTGATGTCACTCAAACACATGACAGAATACAAGGCATGGCAGTGTCTCAATGCTCAGATTAACTGGCACCAACATAACTGTCACAAACATGTGAATCACAAATACTGGAATACATTTTTAATGCAACCTCCTATTTGTTTCCAAGAACCCATTATATATTAAAGTGAAAAAGGCAAAGTTCATCCTAGAACACGCCACGAAGGCCGAGAGGGGGAACAGAGGTATAGCTATACTCTTTCTTTAACCTCAGCATGAGATGGGAGCAGGTGGTCATCACGCCCTGGCCGCTTTACCCCTGGGAAAAACCTGGAATCCATTATATAGGAGGCTGGGTGGGCCCCAGGACCAGTCTGGATGGGTGTGGAATATCTCACCCCCTCCGGAATTTGATCCCCAAACCGTGCAGCCCGTAGCCAGTCACTATACCAACTGCACTATCCTGGCCCACCCAGTGCAGCCCGTAGCCAGTCACTATACCAACTGCACTATCCTGGCCCACCCAGTGCAGCCCGTAGCCAGTCACTATACCAACTGCACTATCCTGGCCCACCCATAACATATTAGTGATAAAAGTATGAAATAACCTCAAAATGCATAAAAACAAAGTTTTTTTCAATAAAATGCCAACACTTCTGGAAGCATAAAGTACCTCAAATGATATAAGAAGAGTCTCATTCCATAATGCACAAAAGCAATCAACCTCAACGTCACTTCATAAAGACCCAGTGTGAGTGAGCTTACAGTGACCTGTGCAACAGCAGGAGAGCAGAGAAAGGTGCCTCATAACACATGTGGCCTGATCCCAGTTTGATAGCCCTGGTCACAAGAATTCCAAACTGTGGTACTAAAATGGATAATCACAACAGGCTGCAATCCCAAACATTACAGTTTATGTACACTGTGCCTGCTTTATCATATTACAGCAAACTGCTGTTCACAGTACCTACAAAGAGTAAAGCATATTGTGTGTGCTATCAACAAGTCGGTTATCAGCACATAACCTCCATGTTAATTACTGTGCTTGATATGTGAGGAAAGTATTAAACCAGTTTATCAATTACCAGTTTGTAATGGTTTTCCATTATGAAACCACTCCACCTTCAGATTTGGATCTGGGTATGGCTCTATACGACACTCATAGTGGGCGCTCTGTGCTTCCATTAGGTTTGTAGGACCATTGAGCTGGGCTGTGAAGTGAGGTGCTTGAGTAACGATAATCTCTTCCTCTTCACGACGATGGTAGCGACTTGAGTCTTCCAGCATGTGCAACTTCTCCAGAGCACCCTCATGCTGGGACTCGAGCAACAACGAAGCCTTGGCTGCATACAAAGCATAACACTGGTTACAGCAGCAATACACCACAACTCAAACTGTGAAATTTCACAGTGATAAGGTGGCACAAACACAATAATACACTTCAGATTGTATCAGGTTAACAATTTTTTTGTTCTAAACATCAATCCATCATCAGGCCTTTCTACATGCAATAAACATACAGAGGAAGTCAATACAGTAATACTCATCCAGCAAAAGGATCCTGTTACTTTCTCAGAGTGTATTACAACTTTCTGTTCTAGCTTGTACTAATCTTATACTTTGTATATTTTATATTTTGTGTTACAGTTACAAAATATAGTGATACAGTAATCACTGTGTACATGTTGTATTACAGAAGTTCTTCCTTTAGACAGTGTATCAAACACAATGGAACATTTCATAATAAGATTATATCATTGAACCTGGAATGTAGATACATTCTTAAACACAGGGCCATAATACATTTATTAAAACAAGACCTCTTCACATTTTCAACCAAATTCCTGAAGCTGTATTCTGTACAAATAACCAATTAAATAAGGCATCTACTTACAGTGAACAACAAGAGTGGACGAAGTAACGGCCTGTCCCAGCTCATTTGTAGCTCTGCATGTGTAAGTGCCAGAGTCCTCAGGATACACATATTTCATGTTTAGTGCAACATAACCAAAGTCATGCATAGTTGTTACTCGGTTGGCTGAAAGAATAACAATAGAAATTGTAAATAATAAAAACTGTGTCTCAAATGATGACATATGCACATACATGTGCATACACACACACATGATATTATGTTACTCATTACTGTGCATCACACTAGCACTACACATTAACATGACCAACTAAATAACCAATGATATAACTTCATGCAGCACAGTCCTCCATGAAAAGCCAGAAGCTCCTCAGCTAATCAAGAAATTTCTGGCATTTTATGGAACATCAAAGTTCATTACTGCATTCAGAAAGAGCTAACCATTTGTCCCTATCCTCAGCTACTTTAATCCAGTCCATGCCCTCCCAACTGACAACTTCAAGATCTATTTTAACATTATTTTTCAATCTACATCTAGGTTTTCCAAGTGGTCACTCTCCTTCAGGCTTCCCCACCAAAACCCTTTAAGTATATCTCTTCTCCCCCTTACATGCCACATGCCCCACCCACCTTATCTTTCTTGCTTGTAGACCCAAATAATATCTGGTGAGGAGTTCAAGTTATGAAGCAATAATTAACCCTCCTATGCTGGAATGAAATACCCAGTATACTCTGCTAAAACAGGAATTTACATAGCCACCATTACTTAGCCATACACTGCAACTGTGATTCACTTTCAGTGCCAAATGTTTAATATACAACATTAAATAATTTGTCTAAACTTTCTAAAAGAGTCTGTAGTTTAATGAGTAACCAATGTGGAAAAATGAAATTAAAATTCACAAAAACTGATACTGCTATGATAATGATGATGATGATGATGATGATGATACATGGCTGGCCCAACACTCATACAACTTGCCACTCACATGCTTGGATAGGGACACCATTGCGTAACCACTCCACTTTCAGTTTGGGATCTCCAACAGGAATAAGGCGAGCCTCAAAGTGAACTGCTTGGTTCTCAGCAACTCTTATGTCTCTCATTGGCTGGGTGAACACTGGAGCTTGAGTGATAGCCTCTTCTTGCACAGACTGTCGCTGGTAGCGTGAAGTATCTTCCAAGTAATTGATACGGTTCAATGCACTCTCATGCTGCGACTCAAGGTAGATAGACTTCTTGGCTGTACAAAACACACATCACAAATGCAAATGACTGGCAGTGAGTTACAGGCAAATAAAAAATATATTATAAAACTGAATACCTTTTTATTTTTTGTCTCAGGCATACAGAAACAAATTGGTATGAATATTACACACAGTGTCCCTTTTTTTATAATGTCCCTGAGCATGGCAGCTTTATCACAAAGACAGCAATGTTCAGGTACACCACAAAAGAGACATCCTCTATTATCACATTTACATAACTGATCTCCACTGAACAAATAACAGTTACTCAACCATTTAGATTCACTTGTAATGAACTTGACACTTTAACAACATCAACATACAAAATTCCCAGAAAACCATTTTAAAGCAATCTGTCCATCCATTCTTTACATCTACAGTGGTCACCTCACTGAAATTTCTGAACCAATATTTCTGTGCATTTTGCACACAAATGTGCTACATGCCTGGTCAATCCCAGCCTTTTAACGCCCTTCACATATCTGGAGACAGCAAAAACCAACAAATTCTAGTCCGACTTCCTTAGCCACCATTTCATAGCTATGCATTCAAAATATTCTACATGTTTTTCAAATATGTTCAATTTGTGCCCAGTCACTACACTCAGACACCATTTGGCACCCACAGAAATAATGAACAAAGCCAGAACCATCACCTACACCAGTACATTAATCACCATTAAAGGCTGCCTGTTTGAAATGCACAAACCAAAGGACATAAAACGCTGCAGTCAACACATTTACCCTAACGCAAAATGACCCTGCATATAATTGTTGACCCACTGCACCATCTTCAGTTATAATAAATCTGTGTGTAGCTCTGTGCATGAGTGCAAGGCAACACCCAACATTTCACACGATCAATTAGGAAAAACAACTCTTGTCTTATATTTGGATGAATGCAGAATGTGGGCACATGTCTGATAAGTAACGTCCTCACAAAATCCAAAATCTTCCACCTGCCTACAACAATTTATAAAATGTACATACAGAGCAATCCAATAGCCTTTTGGACTAACTATGAGATGTAAAAGCAGCAGAATCAACAATGTGAAGTTCATAACTTGCACTTGGCCACTTCCAAACATAGCACATCACAAAATGCTTCGGTGGTACAACTACATAAGTCTCAAGGAGATGACTTTGAAGGGGACAACAACTGATACAAAGCACTATTTTGGAGAAACAAATTGAGCCCAGAAATTATTTTATTACATGTGATAGAGAGAAGACTCTTACAGTCTTTAAGTTAAAAGGCTGTGAAACAAAGACTTTAAGTTGCAATAGCAAATAATCATTGTGAACAACTCACAGTGAACTGATAGATTTGCTGATGTAACTGCCTCTCCAACAACATTTTTTGCTCTGCAAGTGTAAGTGCCAGAGTCCTCCGGATAGCAGTACAAGATATCCAGTGCAACAAACCCAAAGTTGTTTGTTTCTGTGAAGCGGGAACCTTGGAGGAAAACGGAAAAAATGTGAAATTAAACTCACATTCATGCATCCTATAAATGAGTAAGAACAGGTACATCAATCAGAATCATGCACACTGCTGGTCTACTGAGCCCAAATAAGATTTAGAGGGCATACTAAAAACTCAAGTTATAAAAATGCATGCTGACACAGGGAAGAAGAGCACCTTTGAGTATTTCATCTTTGGCCACAAAACTAATCAATTATGCACAACAGATAAAACAGAATATATATTTATCAGTTATTAATTAATAGCACTTATGTCACCTACACAGAACAGCATTACTGTCAGGGAGAAAACAATTGAAGGTATGTTAAGAAGAAAACAGCAGGACTTTGCAAAAGATACTGCAAAATGGTAGCACAAGATGATGAGATATGGACAATAACAAAATAGATGATATGCCTGCTAGAACTCAGTAAGTGATTAAATGCCTATTTTCCTGTCTATTGTAAGGAGTTACTTGAATACGGTTACTCTGCTTCACATACGTATCTAGTATCCAGTACTTAGCTTAACACAGTGCTTCACTGACTTTGAAATATATTTAAAACAAAATATAAATGTATTAAAGCCAGCAGAGCCAAATTACATTATGGACCACAGTTTGTTCATGGCCTACTGCATACAGTTCAGATGGTCATCAATTTTACAACTGAACTAATGCAAGTCTTCATGCAGTAGTACAAAGTATGATAATAAAAAATATTATTTTCTTCATTTGAAACCAGCCACATGAGCCGAGGGAACTCTTTAAACCCCAATTCAAAGTCTGTCCCTCCATATTTTCAACAGGTCACTTCCAAAATTTCTTTAAGATACAATATAAATTTCTTTAAGGCACAATATTTTCATAGCTATGTACAGGCCATACACTGCAGAGAAAACTGTACAAGGTGATGATAATAACAATAACAAACAGAGATACTGTACCATACACAACACCTCACTATGGGGATTTGGTGGGAAAACCTGAGGGAAAGAGACCACTTGGAAGGCCCAGGCATAGATGGGAGATGGGAGAACAATATCAACATTCTTCTTCAAGGAAGAGGACAGGAGGATTTGGACTTGACTCATGTGGCTCAGGACACGGACAAATGGCAGGATTTTGTGAACAGAGCAATATACTTTTGTGAACAGAGCAATATACTTTTGTGAAAAGAACAATAAACTTGCAGGCTGCGTAAAAAGCAGAGAAATACTTGACTACCCGAGGCACCAGCAGCTCTTCAAGGAAGAATGTGCTACATGCAGTCAGTTAGCCAACACAAATAATTCCATTTTATGTTATTCCATTCAGTCTAAGAAAATTTCCTGCAATAAACACAAACATTGAAAATTTAGTTATCCACTGTAGTTTCAGTATCCTAACCTGATTTGACAGGGACATTGTTATGGAACCATTCTACTTTCATTGTAGGGTCAGACACTGGGATGAGACGACACTCAAAATGTGCTCTCTGCCCTTCTTTGATGTCAATATGCTTCAGTGAAGTCGTGAAGATTGGTGCTTGTTTTGTTGTCTCTTCAACAAACTCGGAGCGCTGATAGCGCGAGCGATCTTCCAAGTACTGGATCTGTTCGAGACCGGACTCATTCTGAGTTCCAGTCACAATCTGAGCACCACCTACAGAGAAAAAAAAAAAAGTATATTTACCACAACTGCATTATTCTACCCAACAAATATAGTTTTTGTTCTGTTTGTTCAATATGTACAATTACAACATTTTAATTGTCACATGTGTTCACTTTAACATTTTACTCATGAAACTAGATTCATTATTAAAACATACAACTAAAGGAAACAAACAAGATAAAATACCCAAAACATCACTGAACAAACACATTCTGTGAAGAAAGGAAAGTGGTGGTGTTTGTCAGCGTTACATATAACACAGCAGTCTCCATGATCATAACCTCCATGTATGGAATTTTGACCCTTCATGATTACTCATTTTAATATGCTGTTTCATCTTCTGTTATTGTACAGATCACTCTCAGCTCAGTCAATGAGACACTCCCTCCAACATTTCATGTACCTTAGGCTTTCAAAAAGGGTTTGTATCTTATTAAAAAAAACTTCATTGCATTTTATGAATTTCAGCTTATTTTACATTTTTACTATTGGTCTATCATAAGGCCTTGAAACCGAATACAAATTTCATGTTGAAAATGGATTACAGTGTTTAAGATATCGATGTTCAGAACAGTTTTATCAGTCTCAATTTATCATGAACACTGATACCACACTACGAACAAATTATGTCACAAGATAAAGAACATAAATATAAAATAATTAAAGTAATACAAATATTGTTATCTAAAGCACACTAAATGTGTTTTAAGATCCGTAAAAGTTTCTTACTTCTGCAGACAAGCGTACAGGTAGTTTCATCTGCTCCAACCAGATTGACGGCACGGCACGTGTAAGTTCCTGAATCTTCTCCAATCAGGTCAATTATGTCCAGAGCCACATATCCAAAGTCATGAATCGGACGGAAGCGATGGCCTGCAAATTGAAACCACTATCAGCAATTCTCTGTTCAATGTCCCAAGCTCTGTAAGTTTTTATACTAATTTTCTGCTAGAAAAAATTGTTATGTAACCTTACCCACTCTTCAGTTGCATTCAGCTAACAAATTCCACGAAGCAGAGTCATTTTTGTAAAGATAATACATTCCCACCATTGAAAGAACAAGGCTCACTGCCATCCTCACAAGTTTGCCACCTGTCCCTGCCCAATTCACATTCAGCCAGTCCACATCCCCACAACCCCATTTCTCAAAGATCCATTGAAACATTACACTCTCATGTATGCCTAGTTTTCCAAGTGGTCTCTTTCCTTCAGGCTACCCAACAAATCCCCTGTATACATTTCTCTTCTCCCTCATTTATTTTATTTTATTATTTCTTATACATTCTATACATCCATGAAAGGTTAAAAAACCTATTGGATATAGAATAAGCCAATACAATAATTTGAAAATAACACAAAGCAATAGCAAACAGTTCCGTTACAGAACATTGTTCTAAGTTTGACTAAGATTACGCTGAGTTCAAAATTTCTTGTACACTCACCAATGCAAACACATATAATAAAACTACAAAATGGAAACAGTGAAAACTGAGAAAGTACAAATAAAGTTTGTGTGTAATTTCATTACAATCCTTCACTGCAGAAGTGAATGATATAATAAATCATTTCAAAGGGAACGGTTCAGATAAACTGCTGACTGTGCCACATTCCCCACCCATCCTTCTTGCTCTGACGACCCGAATAATATTTGATGAGGAGTACAAATCATGAAACTCCTCACTATGCAGTTTTCCCCAGTGTCCTGTTACTTCCTCCTCCTTAGGTAGGCAAATTATACTTCTGTGTATTTTGGTCTTTCATGTTTTTAAATTGCAAGCAGGAAGGCAAAAAGCTGTGAATGGAATGGTAGCAGGAATTCCCTAAACTTTTAATTTCTCAACACATGAAATTTTGGTCTCTTAGTTTTGTTCCCAAATATTTAAATCTTCCCACATTTTAAGGATTTATCAGCTACCTTCATGTTGTGCCTCATTCACACTTATCGTTCATAAGTGTCACCAAGATACAAAATCCTTCTGTTTCTGTTCCTCCCAAGTCCATGTCTCACAAAGTGCCAGGTCAGAGGGTCTGATAGCAACTAAGGATCAAGATTGTCACATACTGCACATCCACTAAGGGTCAAATGACCTACAGTTGGGGCTAGAGCACTTGCAAATTGTTGGTGCACAGGGTTGAAGAGTCAAGCATGGAAAAAAGGAAGGACTGCAATCGCACCACTAAATGTTTCAAATCTGTTTCAATGAAATCTATCAAAACTGAAAATATGAATGTACTCCCAACACAGCAGAAGTTTACAAAAGAAGTACAACACTGCCTGCCCATTCGAAGTAAACCTAGCAGTGGCCATATCATGCTGAACACAAGCATGTACAGTATGTACAGTTTCAGCTAGCAAGTTATTTTGCCACTGATGTGCAGAAAATTCAGAACACTATTTGCAGTTATTTATGCAACATGACAACAAGACACTTCTGACATTCCTTCATAACAAAATGCTACACTTACCAACTGTAATTGGTCGGCCATTCTTGTACCACTCAACTTTCAAATTTGAGTCTGTAACAGGTTCTAACTTGCATTCAAAATGAGCATGCTGTCCTTCTCTCATGCTTTCCAAACTTTTTGGTTTGGTGAGGAAACGTGGTTTTACATTCACCACTTCATCTACATACTCGGACTTTTTGTACCGAGAGGTGTCTTCCAAGTACTGGATCTTCTCATAACCTGATGGGTGTTGGGAATCCAGAATAAGATCTTTCCTTGCTGAAACAGGGAAAATATATCTGGCTAAAACAAAAGTCAGTTCAAATTAATTATGAGCATGAACTCTACCACAGTTTTAGAAAGTGTATTAGCCATTTGTATACGTGTATTACAACTAAATTCTACATTCTAGAGATAACACAAAAATATATGCAGTTTTCTCCGCATTTACCTATGCACTAGCTACCTAATTAGTGCCAATAAAACTTATGTACATTTCAGTACAATATTCATGATCTCACCTGATAAATTAACACCATCACCATATATCAGGAACTGCTGTGTCACATTCAATTTCAATCCCTAAATGAACTCCTTGGACATTCCTAATGGCTTATTCTAATGCGAATGCAAAGGCAATGGCCCTAAAGCATCTCCTTGACTCAGACCATTCTCAACAGGACGTACAACAGACGAATCTCTCCCACACAGACTCTATTGTACATTACAAGTACCCGTCTCATATGCTTGCTTGAAGTCTGTGTATAGATGACACACTGTCCACCATATGGGATGAAATCTGACAACAGTTGATCTGTTACATCCAGGTTCACACTAATGAACCTCCACTATGCATCTACATATGAAGCTATATTTCAGAAAAGAGTCTTGTATATAATTCTGCACATACTTGGTAACACTGACATGAAAATATGTAACCAGGTTACTAACCAATAACCCTCACAGAGCAAGAGGTCACAGCTTCACCCAGCTGGTTGCGTGCTTGGCAGGTGTAAACTCCTGAATCCACAGGGTAGACACCCAACAGGTCAAGGGCAACATAGTCAAAGTCATATGCAGGTCGGAACCGGTGACCTAGCACAGAAAACATATTTTAACAGGTTGTAAGGAACAAAAATATATATATATATATATAATTCACACAAAGTCCTAATTGCAAACACAGATGAGATGAAGAAATCTGAGAGAGCTGTTTCAGTACAAGATTTGAGATTCTTGCAGCAGTCTTGCTGAAGTATCAATCTGCAAAATGACACTGTGTCAGGCTACTATTTCCTAGCATTTCAAAGGACCACAATACGTATATCTTAAAGAGTCTTCTTGGACTGCTCTACTACAAAGGTGAAGGCAGGGTGTTCCTTCAGTATGTCTGATAACAAAGCATCACATCCCTCAAGACTTGATCTTCACTGCTCCAGTATTTTATTGAAACTGCAAGCACTCTAATCCAACAAATGACAACTCTTGAAAGAATGATTCCATGAAAAATGACCTTAGTCATTCTGTCAGATAGTTAAGCCATATTGTAAGTAACATGGCTAATCACAGATGAACCATCCATATAAGAAACAGGTGGCTGTCTAGAGTGCTAAGTTAAAAGGGGGGAATCAAATATGAGCAAAAATACCAAATTAAAAAATTAAAATTATTCTTGTGCCATGATGATAACAAACTTGTAATAATAAAAACTAAGCAACACATTACTGCAGTTACTTAAAACATAATCTGGGGGGGGGGGGGGGGGGCCCACCAGTAACCTTAATTTTCACCGGCGGCCCCTCTTCCCCCCCTTTTTGGGAAAATGAGAAAATGTT
>Ga0123355_10001747_pt1 | contig 30371 bp, 30 predicted proteins | sample TergutEmb28metaG_3_FD_89872 | JGI IMG/M metagenome (GOLD analysis project Ga0123355, IMG submission 89872) | Embiratermes neotenicus P1 segment gut microbial communities from Petit-Saut dam, French Guiana - Emb289 P1 | ecosystem: Host-associated > Arthropoda: Insects > Digestive system > Gut ... | reverse complement strand
GTTTCAAGCTCTGTTGGGCCTGTAGTCTCCGGTTCTGTTTCAGGCTCTGTTGGGTCTGTAGTCTCCGGTTCTGTTTCAGGCTCTGTTGGGGGCATCGGCTCTGTTGGCGGCAATGAAGGCTCTGGCCAAACTTCTGGCAAACTACCTTCAGCCTCTGACTGAGGTTCAGTTTCAGGAACATTTTCCGGTTCTGGTTGAACGTCAGGCTCTGATATATTTTCATATTCAGGCATAACTTCAACTTCCTCCGGCGGCTCTACAGGGTCTGTCATCAGTTCAGTATCCGCCGTATCTTCTGAATCAATTATTACAGTGGTTGGAATAATCGCATCATGCTGATATGAATCAAAATTCGAATGATCTGAAAAATTTGAAAGTATATAATCCCTATTTAACATGTCTTGATTAAATACATTACTATCTGAAACTACTGTGCCAAATCCTTCTTCTCTCGGTGTATCTTGTAATATTTGATAATCTGGCACCAGCGAGACAGCTTGTACACTTTCGTTAATAAGGCTGTTTACCGCTGCATTGCCTGGCAATAAAGACGCTATTACCGCAGCAGGGATATGATTTGGCTCAAGAACAGACGTTTGCGAAACATCCAAAGAACCATCTTCTGATACACGCACCAAAAGGCCGGTCATACCCTCCAGTACACGATGCTGCACCGTTTGGTTTGAAGTTACACAAGTCACTGCGATAGAACCTTTCAAAAGGCCAATTTTACTAATACCTATTTCGGCGTTATGACTTACATGTATCGCTGTACCAAGTACAGAAGCCTTTGTTGCCGGCGTGTGTACTTCAAAACGCTCATTTTGTGAAAGTGGCCGATACACATATGAAAATACATTGCCCTCATAGACAAACAACTCAACATTAAGGGTGCCATTTCCAGTATCGGAACTCACTAGCCTTAAACGAGAATTAGGCGCAATAGTTACATTTGCGCCATCAAAAGCAAGATGCATAACACCATTATGACCGGTTTGAACAATTTCGCTCTCCCCTAAAAATCCACAATTATCACTTAATGAAACACGGTAAACAATCACGTCACCTTGCACGCGCTCAATTGTCGGCAACGCAGGTTGATAAGGTGACAACCCTGGCTGCAATAAGAATTGAATCCCAGGCATGACTACGCTACTGTTAAAATTAGCAAAAGGGCGAACGCCACCATTGCCAACAAGTGCACTTGAAAGCGCCGAGCTCAAAAATAAAACTGCTGCAACGACCAAAGCAACAATTTTATTTGCTGTTTTCTTTGTTAGCAACATTTCCCCCACCTGCCGATCTGTATCGTTTGCATAAACTTTACGCAAAAATTGGCAATATCTTTTCGTATACATAATTTATCATTTTATGGCTAACATGTCAACGATTATTTATACGAAATATGCGCGGAATTACTGCATTTTTCGCAAGTTTCACTGCCGCACTTTTGCCCCAAAACTGAGGCGATTTTGATGTATTTTTGAGGCAACTTTGAGGCATGTTTAGCTAAAAATCGTAAGCTGCTCGTCCGCAAGTGGTGCGTCAAGTCCCATATGCGCATAACCAAGTCTAGTTACCATACGCCCGCGCGGTGTACGTTGAATAAAGCCCAACTGCAACAGGTATGGCTCGGCAACATCTTCTAATGTGCCAGACTCTTCGTCGATGCTTGCAGCTAAGGTGTCAAGCCCTACTGGGCCACCACCAAATTTTTCTATAATTGCGCGCAATATTTTTTTATCCACTGTATCCAGGCCAACAAGGTCAATTTCAAGTCTGTTTAAAGATGCATTTGAAACATCCCCAGTAATTACACCATCATACTGTACTTCGGCAAAATCCCGCACGCGCTTTAACAAACGATTGGCAATTCGCGGCGTTCCTCGGGCGCGGCGAGCTATTTCTTTCGCACCTTCAGGCTCAATCTCCACATCCAAAACAGATGCGGAACGTGTTACTATCCTTGTTAAGTCCTCAACACTATAGGGCTCTAAGTGGTTTACCATACCAAAACGGTCACGAAGTGGCGCAGTTAAAAGCCCTATGCGTGTAGTTGCCCCAACCAGTGTAAACCGCGGCAAATCCAAACGAATGCTCCTGGCACCAGGCCCTTTGCCAATAACGATATCAAGCACAAAATCTTCCATTGCAGAGTACAAAATTTCTTCGACATTGCGACTTAGGCGATGAATTTCGTCAATAAAAAGAAAATCACCTTCATTTAAGTCGTTTAAGATTGCCGCCATATCGCCAGGGCGCTCTATTGCAGGGCCTGCGGTTATTTTTAATTTTGCATTCATTTCAGATGCAATAATTGCAGATAGACAAGTTTTACCAAGTCCCGGCTGGCCATAAAATAAAACATGGTCCAAAGTTTCGCCTCGATTTTTGGCTGCTTGTACAAATATTTTCATATTTTCCTTCACTTTTGTTTGCCCAATATATTCGTCAAAACTAGCTGGGCGCAACTTTAACTCAATTTCCGCATCTTCTTCTGGGTTAAAGCCCGTGGTATTTAAACGTCGTTCATCCATAATATTTACCTCGCTAGTTTTCGTAATGCAAGCCTTATCAGCGTATCTGCGGCCATGCCTTCTTCCGCAATCTCAAGCACCACCTGCATTGCCTCTGTCCGCCCATAACCTAATGCAAGGAGCGCATCCATTGCATCTTGCTTTTCGCCTATTGGCCCGGCAACCACCTGGCCTGCGGCCATGCCACCAGACTCTTCCCAAGCATCTGTGGTTTTTATTTTATCACGAAGCTCTAGCAGTAACCGTCCCGCGGTTTTTTTACCAACGCCAGGGGCTTTGCCTAGTGCCATCACATCTTCTGCAATAATTGCCATTATTATATCCTGGGGTGACATTGCCCCTAAAATTCCGGATGCTACTTTAGGGCCAATACCCGAAACGGAAATGAGCAAAGTAAACATTCGCAGTTCTTCCTGGGTTAAAAAACCGTGTAAAGATTGACCACTTTCCGTTGCCTGCATGTAAGTGAAAAGCTGAATGCTGCTATTTTTTGCAGGCAGACGGCTAAGGGTTGCCACAGACACATTTACAAGATAACCAACACCGTTTACATCCACCACTACAGATTGGTCGTTTACAATATCCAGTGCACCTTTTACATATGCTATCATTTTCAATCGTCCCCTTCATCTCAATGAGGCGCCGCCCCAGGTCGCATGGGCAACCAGCCCAAACCCCGCCGCATAGCCGAGCAAAGCCTGGCTACGCGCTGTACGCGCAAATGGTTTTCATACACAACTTTTCACTATCAAGCACTATCAGTGTAAAATTTCAGTTGGTTAGTGCCACTAACCAACTGGTTTGATTTCTGCCGCACAGCGAATTAACCCATGACAAACTTCACGAATTTTCTCAAACTCAGAATTTTTACCAATTTCGCCGATTTTCTGATACAACTTTCGATTTGTTTCAATCATAACAGACATAACTCGCTTGTCTTTTCCATAATGCTTCATTGGTGTTATTGTACCGCTATATGGGATATTTTTTATGTGACTGTAACCTAATTCATCTAGCTTTTTACACAAAATATCACTTAAGGCTGGCGGCGTATGAAAATCGTCTGTACCAATATCAAAGTCAGGCATATCCACATCATAAAAAGAATGACCGTCTATTATAAGGCATTTCCCATAGTTAGCCAGGGCTGTATCAACCGCAGAGGTTAATCTCACATGGTGAGGATCGTAAAATTCTTCTAAAATTTTATCCCTAAGCAGGTTATCGTATTCACGCAGCCGCCGACCATCGTGCGTGTGGGTATACATTAAGCCCTGGCCTTTTTTGGCACAGGGCTCATCCTTATCATCTCTAAACCGCTCCATGTCACACACAAGACGGCTTACCGATGCGACTATTTGGCTGCCAGCCTTCGCAAAAAAGTAAAGTTCATCACAAAAAGCATCGGTCATGGTTAAAAGTTCTGCATCCAGCGCTTCATTAGTAAGTAAAATAGTTTTCCTGTATTCTTCAGGTATCAAAAGGGATGCATGAGGAACATGCACCACCACAAATCCATAATCTGTCATCTTTGATCTATCCATGGCGACCAATAGTCATACGCAGGTGGGTCTATTATCCGAAACTGAATTATATATAAAACACAAAATATCGCCAATAACAGTATAAACACCCGCGCAATCCAGTCCGCACGAGTTGGTTCTTTCTCGCTATACCAAGTACGTTTTTTATGCTTACCAAAACCACGTAAATCCATTGCATTTGCAATATTATTTACCTTACCAAAGGAAGTCATAATAAGCGGCACAAGCATAAAAATCGTTTGTTTCAGCTTTTGCCTAATTCCTGCTTTTTTTGAATCCATTTCAATACCACGCATCATTAATGAGTTTTTTATATTGGCAAAATCACGTGCAATATCCGGTATTGTACGGAACGCTAGCGCCATTATTGTACACACCTTATAGGGCAACCGAAGCCTGTTAAGTCCCGACGCCATTTCCGATGGGGTTACCGCAACAATAAAAAGTATCGCAGACGCAAAAGAGCACACCCGCTTAAAATACATCATTCCCACATACCATAGCAGTTCTCGGGATATAAAAAACCGATCATTTAATTGCCAAATAATTGTTTCGCCACCTACACGCGTAAGCCCCGATGTTGGCCGCACTAAAATGATCATTACACTGCCAACAACGCCCGCCATAATAAACATGAACATGAACATAAAAAACACAATCTTCCAGTTTGGCTTCATAGAAATGACGCCGATTGTACATAGTACAAACATAGGCAATAGCATTCGCACATCAAAAGTCATTATTATGTAAACTGTGATGGCAATAAAACCAAGCATTTTTGTTGTACCGTTTAGCCGCTGGATTGGAGTAGTGCCTGGGGAATAACTAATCATAAAACGTCTATTCATTCACTCTCACCATCCTCTCATAGCGAATATAATGCTCAATAAATTTTTCTGGAGGGATATCAAGTTTGCGCGCCAATGTATACAAAGACGTTTGCTTCAAGTTTGCTTTTTCTATTATATCATTGTTAGACAAAACCGAAAAAACATTAGAATCTGCGACCAATTCTCCATCTGCAAGTACAATTGCACGGTCCGTATTTTCTATTGCCAAGTGCATGTCGTGGGTAATAAAAATAATTGTCTTGCCAAATTCCGTGTTTAGCTTATTTATAAACGTAATTATCTCCATGTAATGGCGATAATCTTGCCCAGCGGTTGGCTCGTCTAATATAAGAACTTCTGGCTCTAACGCTAAAATTGCCGCAATAGTTACACGCTTTTTTTGCCCATAACTTACGGCATCTACAGGCCAATTGCGCATACGGTAAATTTCACAAGTGCGCATTGCTTTTTCGCTTTGAGCTGATATTTCTTCATCAGACATTTTGCGAATTTGCAGCGCAAGCTCAACTTCTGCTTTTATTGTATCTTTTACTAGCATTTGATTTGGGTTTTGCATAACAAAGCCAATATTTTCGCCAATTTCCTTAATACTTAACTTTTTATAATCGTCGCCGCCAATGTAAATTGCCCCTGTTTTTGGCCGGCTAATACCGCATATAAGCCTTGCCACAGTAGACTTTCCCGCGCCGTTTTTGCCTATTAAAGCAACCCGCTCACCTTTTTTTATAGAAAAGGATATGTTGCGCAAAACATTTCTTGGGTTTGACTCTTGTTCATATGCATAGGTTATGTCGCTCAAACGTATGACTTCTTCTTTTGGTTTGGGCCTGATCTCATCTGTTGCACTTTTAAAAAAAGCATACAGTTTTGCCATCTGTTCATCATCTAACTCTATATTTTCTATATCATCTAATTGTTTTATATTTTCTAATTTACAACCGGCATACTTCAACGCAGTAACATATAATGGCTCGCGAATACCATACTGGGCCAAAGTTGTACTACACAAAAGTTCCAATGGCGTCGTATCTGCTACAATTCGCCCCTCGTCCATGACTATAATCCTATCTACAGGGCGATACAATACATCCTCTAGTCGATGTTCAATTATTATAACCGTGCGGTCTTTTACATTTGCAATGCGGTCTATTAAATCTATTGCGGCTGTACCTGCCTTAGGGTCTAGTGATGCCAATGGTTCGTCAAATATTAGAATATTCATTTCCTCACCAAGCACACCTCCAAGGGCCACCTTCTGCTTTTGCCCGCCAGAAAGGTTAAAGGGCAAAGCGACTAAAAAGTCTTCCATTCCAACTTTTTTACTGTTTTCCAACACCGTTGGCAGCATTTCCACACGAGGGATATTGTCGTTTTCCATTGCAAATGCAATATCCTCTCCAACAGAAAGCCCAACAAACTGTGCGTCTGAATCTTGGAGTACAGTGCCCACATGTTTGCTTAACTCAAAAATGGAAAGATCACTGGTTTCTTTGCCATTTACTTTTAAAGAACCAGAAATAGTGCCCTTGTAAGAGAAGGGCACTATTCCGTTAATACAATTTGCTAATGTAGATTTTCCACTTCCGGATGCTCCTAAAATAAGAACCTTTTCCCCCGCATAAAGGGTAAGATTTATATTATAAAGCGTAGGCGCATTTTGCACTTTGTATTTAAAACCAAAGTCTGCAAATTCTATTATAGGTATCTTACTGTCCATGTATTAGTCTTCCGCCTTTAAATTACTGCGCTTCTTATAACGGCTGGCTAATAGGAATAATAGCGGAATACCAGCGATGGTGAGTACAATGATGTTAGCAACAGATGCAAATGCAGATTGAATAATGGTAAGCTCTAAATCTGCCGCGTAAAAAATGGAGGTAAAAATTGGAGTAACTACGCCAAATGCAACACCGCAGCCAACAACTACCAAAATTGCATAAATGATTGCGTGTTTTACAGCAAATATGCCTTCATCAATACGTGCACCGTAAAGTGGAAGTGCGCCAATAAATAGCCCTAGCACAGCATTTCCTACTGCCCAGTCAAACCAAAAACCCCATCCGCCAATAGCATCGGCAATAATATTACCAACGCCCATTGTAACAAACGCAGGCACAGGGCCGAACAATGCACCAACAAAAACCGGCACGATCATTGCGGTTGTCAAAAATGTGTTAGCGAATATAGGTATACTTCCATATACCATAAGTACACCAAACAGTGCCGCACCAACGGCTACGCTAACCAATGTTAGGGTGTTCCACTTGCCTAAAAACATACGTCCAAATCCTTGCATACCTTTCCTCCTTTAGAATGGGGCGCTGCCCCAGGTCCTATGGGCGGGCAGCAAATGCACCTTTTGCATTTTCGACCAGCCCAAATCCCGCCGCTACGCAAGGCAAATCCTCGCTACGCTTCTTTCACTTCTGCTGCGGGTGCGCGTTGTGCGCGCAAATAATTTTTTTCGGGGAACTGCTTACATGTAGAAATATATACATAATTGAAGGCTGTGTCAATTATTATATTCAGCTTCATTATTGTCAAGCCATTCACTATATAAGCGCTCTAAACGCGCTTCAAGCTCAAGTTTTTCCTGATATAACCTGCCCAGTTCCTGATAATCAACCGCTGGTGAATCCGTTTCCAACAACTCATTAATTTTTTCCAATTCTGCTTCAGCCTCGCCAATTAAAACTTCCGGCGAAACTGTTGCTTTGGTTTTTGTTTTAATTATCGGCTTCTTCTTTTTATGAGGAGAAGGAGCACTTGTACCCGATTGCTTGTCCAGATTCTCTGCTACATAATTGTTATAACTACCATGAAAATCTATTACTTTGCCATCTTTCATGCTCCATACTCTTGTGGCAAATTTATTGATGAAGTACCGGTCATGAGACACGAACAAAATTGAAAATGGAAAATTCGACAAAGCCTCTTCTATCCACTCCCTTGATTCGATATCAAGGTGGTTTGTAGGCTCATCAAGTATCAACAAAAATGTCTTGTTTTGCATCAACATGCATAGCTTTAGGCGACTTCTTTCTCCACCAGATAAGCTGCGTACAGTTTTTAACACATCCGGAGCTTTAAAGCGAAAACCAGCTAAGATGTTTCGTGCCGCCCCTTCTAACAAGCCACTTTCATTGCGAAAGGCTTCAAGTACTGTCGCATTTTCATCATCAAACGTTATAACTTGAGGCATATATGCGACTTTTACATTGCTGGCAATCTTAACAATTCCGCTGTCACAAGTTTCTTCACCTGTTAGCATTTTTATGAGCGTTGTTTTCCCGCAGCCATTTTTACCAATCAGAGCAATTCGGTTACCATCATCGCTGCGAATCATAACCAGACTCACATTATCCAGCAGCTTTTTATCTCCATAACTTTTGTATACAGAATCTAAAGTCAAAAACTCTTTAGCAACATGATCGTGATTTTCATATTTAAAATCTTCTGCCAGCTTTTTAGATGTAATAGGCCGTTCAACCTTATCCATGTGGTCTATTCGAGATAAGATGGCATGATGTTTTGTAGTAAAACGATTGTTTTCAACAAACCATTTTGCTCTATCTTCGATCCGCTTAATTTCCTTCTGCTGCCGGCTGTACTGCTCCGCTTGGGCAAGGTATCGCGCTTCACGTTCTTTTGCGTAAAATGTATAATTTCCTGAATAAAAATGCGCACGACCTTCGCTAATTTCAATAATTCGCGTAACTACATTATCCAAAAAAACCCTATCATGGGAAACGGTTATAACCGTTCCCGAATATTCTCGCAAAAACTTCTCTAACCACTCAACAGAAGCTAAATCTAGATGATTTGTAGGCTCGTCCAGTAAAAGAATGTCGCAATCTCGCAGGAGAATACTGGCTAAATTTACACGAGATTTTTCTCCACCGCTTAATAAGCTGAATAGGCTTTGCCTCATTTTTTCACCAATGTTCATTCCAGTACATATTTTTTCGATTTTAAAATCTGCGTCGTAGCCGCCTAGTCGCTCGTATGCTTCCATTAATTTTCCGTAGCGTTTTAAAATTGCAGGGTCGGGGTCTCCTTCAATTTTTTTCATTTCATTATAAATTTCTGCAGCTTCACTAAAAGACGAACGCAAAATGTGTTCCACCGTAGTATTTTCATCAAAAATGGGAATTTGGGACAGTATTTCTACTTTTTTGCCCCTTGCCTTAAAAATATTGCCGCTTTCATAAGGCTCTTCTTCTGTAATTACTTTAAATAGTGTTGTTTTTCCTGAACCATTTTTGCCCAATAATCCAACCTTTTCGCCGGCATAAACTTCAAAAGATATACCCTTTAACACATGGTTAGCACCGTAATATTTGTTTAGTTCCTGCACTGCAATATCAATCATGGTTACCTCTAATCTATTTTAAAACAAGCCAACTAAAATAGCATGGATGCCGGCCCACTCACGGCATAAATGGTACGAAAAGAGTCATAACCCGAAAGAATCATCAATCCATCCAAAATTCATTGGAATTCGCGTCCCTGCCGTCCTTGTCTCTAACGGTTACCCGAATATATCTATCTCCGGTTAATTCAAACTCAGCTTCTTTTAGCAGACTTTCACCGCCCGCATGCTTTATATAACGCTTACGGCCTTCTGTATACACAATAATCAGCTTCGCTTCCGAACACTTAACTTTTAGTCTATCTTTCCCCATATTATCACGCAGGATGGCAATCTCATAAATCTGCGGCCCTTGGCTGGAATAAAAATGACCTTGCTTTAGCGCATGCATTATACATTCATATTCAAGCTTTGGGCTATTTATCATAACAAAACCACCAAACGAGTCAGAACTAGGGCTGTCCAATGGGTTTTTATTATGGTTATCGTCCGCGGAAACGCAATATAAGCGAGGGCGATTGATATCCTTACTTTGAGCCAACACCCGAAGCATTTCATCATATGCCCGGGGATGATATCCATCATATCCTGCCATCTCGCAACCATGGTTGTAAATTTCCATTGCAAACAAGCCCTTTAGCCCACCATAGTCGCCAAAATCCTGCATAGACCAATATGGATGATTGTAGCACACCAAAAACCCTTCGTCACGCCTATCTTGGATATATTTATTGATGGCATCAATATTAAAATAATCCATTGTTGGCAAAGGCGGTGTTTCTGTTATATCAGTTCTTGTCGCATACAAATTTAAATGATAGGTTTTAAAGTTGCTCCAGGATTTACCCGCTACACCTTCTTCATATTTTTCATTAATATCTACTTCTAGCGCGTTTATAGCCATAAAGGAATCATCGTTTAACCCGGAATGGATTTTAAGCACCCTGTGGTCGGTAAATGCCACAATGCTATAGCCCTGATCCTTATATATTTTTTTAATTTCTTCCACTGAAAACCCACCGTCAGAAATAGTAGTGTGACAGTGCAAATTTGCTTTATACATATTTTCAGCTTTAAATAAAATTTTGTTCACGAAAGCGCCTCCCTCACTATCTGCACCCATTCCCTCAAACGGTTCTTATCCTTCTGGACGGTCAAAAAATCCTTCAAATTAACTTCCCAATAGCAATTGTGGCGATCAAATATTTCTTTGGCCCGGACAATTTCTTTCTTCACATTGGCAGGATCCCAGCCTTGCCCCACCATTTCCATAGGGTGTGGGCGATAGGAAACGATATACTTATCCCCCAACTGCTCTGCACAAGCAGCGGTGTTGGCCCATGGGGTTACAGCGACCCTGCGCAGGTTGTTAATCCGTTTCAAATATTTTATTTTATCCGTTAAATTCTCGCAGCAGCCATATGCAGTAAACGCAAATTTTTCATAAATAGGTTTTTGATATTCTATAAGAAACTCATTAAACATTTCCGGACTTATACATTCAAATTCCTGCGCGCAGTCATAAATCCAGTGTTGTTTCATTTTTGTGGTCTGCACTAGCCCCGGAGATGGAATATCATTGCTATAGGTCATGGCTTGTATTTGTGCATTAGCCATAAACGTATGGTTAATGTTTGTATACCAGCCTTGATTTTCTGCCATATCGCAAATTTTTATATATGTGTCTGTCAGTAACTTGCAAAGGGCATGTACCATATCCGGCGCATCGTACAATAAATACAGCATCTGCTCCGCACCAAGCAAATATGCCAAAGTGTAGGACAAACCATAAGTGTGTGGGTGAAGTGGCAACCGATCTTCCAACACCGGTATTAAGTCACCTACTGCATCTTGTAGTTTTTCTACTTTTTCACGAGTCCGAACTTCATCAATCACAGGTATGGGAGGGATTAACTTTTTCAAATCCTCCATTTTTTCTATAGGCGGTTTAGCATAGTACATAGCCATGGTTTCTTTGATTCTATCAATATTTAAAGAAATACCCCATGTTGCCCAATCGGGGGATTCATTTTTGTATTCTGGATACACTGTAAGCCAAGGTTCTACAATAAAATCATCATCAAATGTGGCATGATATAACTGCAACCGCAGCCAGTTTTCATACTGTCTAAAAACTGGATCTTGACATTGAAGGTCTTTTTGGTCAAAAATTTCTCTCCAAACACCTTGAGGGTCTAAAATGTATACCGGCACATGGCGCACCTGCATGCTATTAAACTCCGCCCACATTTTACGCCTTTTATCCTGTATATCTCGATTGGTTAATTCCATTGTTTGTTTAACCAACTCTCGTAAAACCGCTTTATCATTCATATTATATTACCCCTTTACAGAACCTACAAAAACACCCTTAGCAAAGTGTTTTTGTAAAAATGGATACACAATTAAAATTGGCACCGTGGCAATAACCACACTGGCAGCAATAATTGATTGGCTTGTAATATTACCCAGTGTAAAAACCCCATGTAACGCAAGGAAAACATCACTGGCAGAGTGGATAATATCCATCAAAAGATATTGTAATGTACGAAGCTCAAGTCTGGTAGTATACAGCAGCGAGGTAAAAAAGTTATTCCAAAGACTCACTGCATTAAACAGTAAAATAACCGCATATACCGCCTTCGATACAGGTGCATAAATAAACAGGAAAATTCTAAATTGACCGGCCCCATCCATTCTTGCAGACTCTTCCATTTCAATAGGTATGGTTTCATAAAAGTTTTTAATAATAAGCATATTAAACACGCTAAACGCACTGGTAACCCACAGCACCGTAAAGGTATTGGTAAGCCCCAAATTATTTACCACCAAGTAAGTTGGGATAATACCCCCGGAGAAAAGCATAATAAAAATACAAAGCATTAGCAAAAACCCACGGCCTCGCAAATGTTTTTTAGATAAAGTATACGCCGCCATTGCAGTAACAATAAGGCCTACAACAGAACCAAGCACAGTGACTCTGATAGTTAAGAAAAAACTGTTTACAAAAAGGCTGTTATCAAATACCATCTGGTAGCTTTCAAATTGCAAATTAGAAAAGTCCGGCAATAACCGTACTTCTCCACGTAAAATAGCGGATTCGGTACTTACAGACTGAGATAACAAATACATCATAGGCGCAATCATTAAAAAGGAAAGCACCGAGAAAAATATATAATTAAACACGATAAACGCTTTTTCTGCAGGCGTAGCCTTAATGCGATTCTTCTTATTGGCCGTCATCCTACCATACCCCTCTCTTGAAGCATTTTGAAGCAATAAAGTTTGCACTTAATAACAATACAAAAGAAATGACAGACTCAAACATACCAACAGCCGTTGTAAATCCAAACTGAGCCCGCCCTAAACCTTCGCGGAAAATAAGTGTACCCAGTACGTCCGCAGTCGCATACACCGTTGGGTTGTACATAACCAAAATCTGCTCTGTACCCGCATTAAGTATGCCACCAATACGTAAAACCAACATAAGCATTATGATAGGCATAATTGACGGTAGTGTTATGCTAAACAACTGCCGAAGCCTTCCGGCTCCATCAATTTGTGCCGCTTCGTAAAGTTCCACGTCTACCCCGGCCAAGGCTGCCAAGTACACAATCGTTCCCCATCCTGCACTTTGGTAAGCGTCTGTAATAAGCAGCACAAATCTAAACCACTGGTTGGTATAAAAATTAATAGGATTTCCACCAAAGAAACCGATTACTTCGTTTATAATACCTCCTTGCGTAGATAGCAAGTTTACAAAAATACCATGCACAACAACAATAGAGATAAAAAAAGGGAGATAAATAATCGTTTGCACTGTGCGTTTAAAGGTCATACGACGTATCTCATTTAGCATCAGTGCCAAAATAATAGACAATGGAAAAACAAAAACAAGCCTAAGTAAGCTAATTTGAATTGTATTACTTAGCACACGCAAAAACTGCGGCCGTGTAAACAGTACGCGAAAGTGCTCAAGCCCTACCCAGTCACTGGCCCAAAAACCATGGAATATATTGTAATCTGTAAAGGCAATTGCAAGGCCAGGCATTGGCGCAAGCCTAAAAACCGCAATCCATATTAACGCAGGTAAAAACATTAAGTACAGTGGAAAATCCTCTTTTAAAGAGCGCCGTGGGATGGTGCTTGATTTCTTAACTTTGGTAGATTTTGCTGGTTTTTTATGAGACATAACCAAGCTCCGCCTTTCCTTTTAATAAATTCCAAAAACCGCGCACTAAGCGCGGCTTTTGAAAAATCCTTTTATATTACTATAAACAATTATCTAACGTGGTACAGGATTAGGAACATTTCTCATAAGCGGATACACTTCTCCGCCAGATTCTGCCCACCATTCGTTAATTGCAGTGGTTAGTGTAGCGCCGTGGTAAAGGTCACGCCACTCTTGTACAAAGTCATCCCACTCACTTAGCGGCCTTACATTACAGATAAACTGTAAAATAGAGTCGGAAGCAAATTCTTGAGCAGCCGTAATATTTCTGTTAAATGTATCAATTGGCGGCATAAACGTAGTTAAGTGGAAGAAGTTTGGCACAGTAAATGTGACATCTGTGGCTTCAAGAAGATGGTCGTATAATGACAAGTTACGCCGTGCTCTTGCCTGCAGCCAGTAAGTGGATGCATTCCGTGACACATGACCTACCGGGAAGTGAGAAGCGTTTCCACGCTCTTCGTCAAATGTTGGGTCAATTGGGTTAAAATAGGTGCCATCGTGAGTCCAATGCACGTCTTCTTCACCAAGGAAAACATATCTGAATGCTTCCTCTGTATTCATTGCATTAATAAATGCAAAGGAGCGTTCTTTATTCGGTGCAACGCGAGGTATTGTAATAACCCTGTTTACACCACGCCCTTTAGAAATACCTGCGGTACCATCAGAGCCTGCAAGTGGTGGCAAGAATGCAAGCTCCGCATCAGGGAAAGCTTCCATAATCGTGCTGGTTGCGCCTGGCTCGTTCCAGAAAGCAACAAAGTAGGCAGCCGCACGGCCTGTAAAGAATTTTTCGTTCATCATCGCAGCGTTAAGCGTTGCATATTCACCATCTAAGATACCTGTATTAAACAGATGATTCATCCATGTTACATATTCAAGCATCCCTGGTGTTTCAACTGCATGTCTAACCTGTCCATTTACCACGTTCCAGTCAGAGAAAACGCCAAAAGCACTGCTTAGTTCAGGAACGATAACACTATTACCTATACGCCAGATACTCAGAGGAATAACATCTAACTCGTCTCTAATAAACACAGCCGCATTATAGAATTCGTCAATTGTAGTGGGCATGCCATTAAGGCCCGCCTGACGGAACATATCCAAACGACCGCGAATAACTGTACCAGAGAACCCTGGACTTGTGCCCCCTTCCGGTATGCCAAGAATATCCCCATTCAATGTCACGTTATGGAAAAGCGCCGGATCTGTGTTGGCAACAACATTTGGAAGGTGTGACGGCAACCAATCATTCAGTGGTTCGAATGCACCAAGCGCTACTGTTTCATTAAACATAGCCGCAGGGAACACCATTAAGTCAAATTCTTCCCGGGCTGCTAAAGTAGCATTGAGCACAATAAGTGCATTTTCCGCAGGAAGTGTCTCATAACGCACGTTAAATCCTGTCATTTCACGCAGTGCATGGGCAACAGGTTCATCATTAGGGTCAAACCCTTGGAAAGGCATAAGCACTCTCAGCGGGGTGTCATCTACAACGGCGGTGTCCTCATTCCCTCTGCTTCCACAAGCAGATAATGGCCCAATTGCAAGTACAAATACGACTAACAAACTCAAAGATAGTAACTTTTTCATTATAAAGCCTCCTTTTAAATGGGGCGCTGCCCCAGGTTGCATGGGCGAGCAGTTTACACAGGTTCAATTTGTGCGTGATCCCAATGCAGTATAATACCATTTGCTTCTAAGTGCTGCTGAAACGCCTTTAGTAATTCAGGATCTTTTCGAACCACCGAAGGTGTTACATTTTTGGCCAGGGCAAAGGCCGCCAAATACCCGACACTTTCCCCGATATTCCACTCTGTGGGGTGTTCACGAAAACTGCCATTAGTCAATTGCGTAGTACCGATATTCTTACACGCCGGCAGCAAATTATCCGTATCCTTAGGTATAAGCGCACCCAAAGGAATTTCAAATGGCCAAGCTTTTTGGTAAAAATGTCTACGTTTACGCGTCGTCATGTGCAAATCCATTCGGTAACAGCCAACACCAACAGAATCTGAAACAGTAGGCGGCGCAGCATTACAATTCTCAGTAATATGCTGCTCTAAAATAGTATGCTCCGCAATAATTCTTCGGCCTTCGCGAATATATGGGGCTTTTGCCAAGCCATCCTCAGTACCTGTAATATCTCCGCGCATACGTATTTCGGGATAACCATTGCCGCCGTCATGGCGAGGCGCTTCTGTTTGCAGCCAGTATATAAAAGAGAGTGTTAACTGTTTTGCCATGTATAAGTTCTTTTCATCGTCTTCCGTATCAAAAATATTGTCCATAAAATAATCGTTTTGAGGCCAGTTAATCAGTGTGGCGTCATATGGCATAAAATCATCTTTGAAAACTTCATTAAAAGCAATACGCCGATAATGCCATAAAGGTACAGTACCCCCATCTCCAAACATAGAACAATGCATTGTTTGGCCAATTTCATGACCAGGGCCGTACCAGCTTAACACTTTACAGCTGTCGGAAAATGGCGCATCCATATGCCTAAAATACTCATATTCCGCAGGTTTTTCGATAATAAAATTGCCACCCGGCACAAAATCCGCTGCGGCCACCCAAGTAATAGGCTGCATTTCCTCCGGGTCGGCTACGTCTAAAGCGTGGGGTTCCCCCGTTTCAGATTTTGCCTCTGCACCTTTGCGATAAGCTGTTTGCGTAAGGGGCAGCAAATAACCCGTTTCCGTTGCGTCAATAAAGTAAGATGCAATAATTTTTGTACCATTACATATGGTTACAGATGTAATGTTTCTGCCATCCCGCTCTGCAGCCACTGCCTTCGTATTTAAAAGCAAGGTAATTTGCCCATTACATAAAAATGGCATCAGCATTTCGTACAAAACGTGAAGGGAAACCCGGGGATCATTAGTGATACGACTTACAAAACCCATTCCGGGATTTAATGCAGGCACATTTTTATATTCGTCAGAAATAGGAAAATGCGCCTTGTAGAAGGCACGCACACGCTTACGAAATTGTTGATATGTGGATGTACAGCCTGTGCTTTCTATCCATTTATGCTCATCTGCCGGAACACATTGGCTGGTTAACTGGCCACCTATCCAATCGGTTTCTTCTGTAAGCAAAACATTTTTTCCACTTTTTGCGGCAGAAATGGCAGCCATAATTCCGCCCAAACCGCCACCAAAAACGGCTATATCATACTTTTGTTCACATTGCTTCAACTTTTTCCTCCATTCCTTCAACCCAGATTAATGAATGGCAACTATCCTGCTATAATTCTGTGCCATTATCATGTGCAGAGCAGACGCAATTCACATAGTGCATTATGATACATTTGCATGCATAGGAAAAATACACAACAGATATTCATATATCATACGCTCTATTGTGTTATTATTATAAATACTATGCATTTAAAGTAAATAAATTTATGAAACCAGTTTTATGGATAAATGTTGCTTTTTATGCGATAATACAGTATCAGTAGACATTTTGACATATCATTAAAAGAGACAGGAGGCGCATATCTTGAGAGAGCAATTTAGTTTTTCGTCTTTCCCTACAGAGCAATTTATTGAACTGACAATACACCAATTTGGGTATGAAAAATGTCCTCGTAACCATTCATTTGGCCCGACGACACGAAATCACTACCTATTTCACTACATTTTATCTGGTAAAGGATTACTCATTTCAACGGATGAAAAGGGGTCAAATCAAGCATACGCCCTCACTCAAGGACAGGGATTTATGTTTTGGCCCGGCCAAACAAACCACTACATTGCAAATGATGATGATCCCTGGACATATATTTGGATAGAATTTGACGGCTTGCAAGCACGCGAATTGCTAAGTAAGGCAGGACTTACCTACAATAACCCAATATATATAGATAAAAGTCCGGCACTGCGTGAACAGATGGCGGCGACGCTTATGTATATCATAACCAATGCGACCAACCCACCATTGGAATTAATTGGTCATTTCTATATTTTTATGAACGCATTGGTTTCATCCTCTGCTAAAAGCAACGATACAACACGCACAAGCCTAAGGGAGTTTTACGTCCAAGAGGCCATTGCGTATATAGAATTAAATTACCACCGAGACATAAGCGTCCAGGATATCGCTGACTATTGTAACCTGCATAGAAGCTATTTAAACCGTATTTTTAAAACCGTGCTTGGCATCGCACCTCAGCAGTTTATTATTCGATTTCGTATAAAAAAAGCATGTGAACTGCTTAAGCTGGATAACCGTCCTATCGGCGAACTGTGCATTTTGGTAGGTTATCCCGACCAGCTTAATTTTTCTCGTGTATTTAAACGAGAAATAGGCACATCTCCCCATAAATGGCGCACTAAAAATCGATTAGCCAATAGTTAATGGGATTTAAAACCCTTCATCCTCGTTTGCGATTAGCAGTGTTAAACGACCTTTGATATGCTGCCCCTCTATCATTGAAACATTAAAGCAGACTCTTTCATTAGATAGGCAGTCCACACAATGTCCGGCGGAAATACATGGCGGATTGTATCCTGCCCTTTTTGCATTTAAAGGGGCGGCCGTATTTCTTGCCCGATTTAAGGCTTCGCCGTGGGTTTCGGTTATTTTATTTTTTCCAACTACGATATAAACCTTGTGCGGTCCATATGCAATAGCAGCGACTCTGTTGCCGCTATGGTCGATGTTTACGATTCTCCCATCTACAGATACTGCGTTAGAACCGGAGATATAACAATCAGTCAAAAGGGACTGTCGCTTTAGCTCTGTTACTTCATCCGGTGAACTCGCCAATGTCTTGTCTAAAACTAAATTACCGTTATTTCTAAGTGCTTGAGTTATATCCATATGCTTTAATGTTTTTGAATTACCAATTCCGACGGTATCAGTTTTAGGTATTTGTTGCAAAAGGTAGGTCTTTATTTCTGTAAAGGTATTAAACCATAGTACTTGTATGTTGCGCTTTTTAAAGTTGTATTCCAAAGCGTCCATTTTAAAGCTTGCGATTGTAATCAATCCTCTCTTATCGGCTGGCATGGGAGTCTACTTTGAATCTTATTTTGTAGGGAACGGTTATGAACCATTCCCTATTTTTCATGCATTTTGAGCATTTCTCATACGGCATAAAGACCAATTTAATGACGATGCCTGCACTGCGCGGCCTAGCTGCCATAAGTTATTTAAGAGTCTAACCTCCACATTTCTGCGAAACAGTTCTTCGTACAAGTTTTCATATTTTTGTACGTTAATGGGATATTCAGTTTTTTCACTTACATAAAATCCGGCGCATGCATCTTGAAGATAAAAGTTTGCCGCTTCGAACTCATAAATATATAACGTTGTAGAAAGCATTTTTGTATGCCAGTCATGCTCAATAGCCACACAGTGCCGGGATGATGATGAAAAAAATTTAGCGATGTCACCCTCTGTTGTTTTCTCATGTGCATGGTAAGTGACGCGAGGGCAGTCCCTAGGTGTTAAAAAGTTAGGCAGGCAGTGTTCGTTTATAGCCCAAACCAGTCCTTTTGATTGATCCATGTCATCTCTTATGGGTATACGTGGGATAAATTTTGTGATATTTGATGCTTCGCTCACGTGGAATAATTTCATAATATACCCTACTCTCTGCGGGGTTTCTTTTTTACAAAAGACTGAACACCTTTTTCATAACCCAGCTTCTCATAAAATCCCACTGATTGAGGCTGCGCGCCAAAAAATAAAGATGTTGGAGATGTTTCAAATGCCAGCTCCATTAATCTTTTACCAATGCCATGCTTTTGGTACGTTGGCCGCACAAGGATTTCTGTGACTGTGCCAAAAAAATAGCCATCCGTTAATACTCTCACACAGCCAACAAGCTTTTCATTATCCCAAGCGGTGGTATTAATTGTCTGCTCAAGCGCTTCTTTTGTATGTTGCAACTTATATTCGCCCGGCCACACCTGGTTGGCCATTTCTATAAAAATTTCAGCACTTGGCTTGTCGTTTGTTTTGTACTGGATCATACTATCTTCCATAAACTTTATCGCAAACCCATGCCGTGTTTGCAGCCGTGTATAATGTGCTTGGGCAAGCACCCTCACCATTTAACTCATCTACAATAGATTGGATTAGGTTTTGATGAACATGTTCCGGTGTTTCTACTAAGATTTCGTTTATGCTACCACGCGCAGTTTCATATATTATCGGCCCGGTGCCAAAGCATTCGAGGGTAATGCGGCCTTCGCTTCCTACAATTTCAATCAAGTCTTTTCCTATACCTGCGGTAAAGCACCAGTCTCCACTGCCCTGCATACCGTTTTCAAAAGAGAAGCAAACATTTAACATATCCTCCGGTGCGTAGTAGCGCCCTTGGTTTGTTACAAGGCTTTTGACTTCGTTAATTTTACCAAACAAAAAATCCAGTATATCCAGTTGGTGTACTGCGATATCCATAAAAATGCCACCACCGGAAATATCCGGCTGCACACGCCAGGCCTCGCCTGTTTTTTCGCTTTCTCCGGGAATATGGCAATAAGACACATGCACGTATCGCACATGGCCTATGGCATTTTGTGCAAGCAGCTCCTGCACCTTTAAAAACCGCGGCAACCTTCGTCTGTAATAAGCCGCAAATGCCTTTGTTCCAGTTTCTTCAAAAGCTTTTATCATTTCCACGTGGTCAGCATAGCAAAGGGCCACAGGTTTTTCTATATAACATGGCATTTTGGCTTTTGCGCATTTTATAGCATATTCTTTATGCGAACCTGGCGGCGTTGCAATATATATCGCGTCTATTTGCGGATCTGCAAGCATTTCATCAATACTATTGTACACTTTAGCCACATTGTGACGCTTGGCGTAGTCTTCCGCCTTAGCCCATGTGCGGTTTGTTACAGCATATAGTGCGGAATTATGCGCTTTGTAAAAGCCTGGGCCACTTTTTATCTCAGTTACATTTCCGGTGCCTACCATACCCCAGTTTATTGTTTTCATTTATTACCATTCCCTTCTTTATATTGTTGCATACAAAATCCGACTTCGCCTGACCTAGAAATTATACAACAAAACAAATATCTGCCACAACTAAGATCATAAATGCATGTGACATAATATTTACAATTTTCAGGTGATATAACAAGAATCATAACATGTATTTACGCGCAGGCATTGTATTTAATTTTAATTTGGATATAGTTCCAGATTATATTGACATACAAACGACAATCACTGATAATCACAGCGCATTATTACAAAACATTCCATAGGAGGCACTATATGTCACACGTGTTTAACACAATTACTAATTTTAATGTTGGGCGTTTTGTACAAGCATATCGCGCGCGTTGCGGGGTAGTTCCGAATGATCTCACAACTGATAGCGAGGACGTACCACGAGCAATATACCGTATTGAAGCAAACAAGAATAAATCAAGGTTCGACACGATCATTGCCTTTCTCAACCGCATGGGTTATAGGGTCGATGATCATTTGAATGTATATGAAGAGTTTCCTGATACAAAGGCAGACATCATAGCAGAAAATTTACTATATAACTTAGAAATCTTTAATTTAGATGCAGCCAATAAAGATATACTATTTTTAGAAAACCGTGTCGGCTTTAATAAAGGCGCAAAGTTACAGTTTCTAGAAAACTGCAAGGCCAGAGTAATGTTGCTCCAAGGAAAGCATGTAGATGAAATCCTGTCTAAGTTGTATTCGGCCATGGCGATTAGCCACAAAAATATTGACTATAGTAATATCGGAAACGAGCTACTACTACCGCTAGAGGTAGCAATAGTCTATACCATCGCCCTAGCTTATAAGAATTTCGGGGATTTAGAAAAAGCTGTTGATATTTTGACTAAGCTGGAAAAGTCCCTTAGTCGAATGCCGACAGAAGCTATAGGCCAAGACACAGGCTATATAGATATAACAACAAGTTTAGTACGATATTTATTAGAAAAAGAACAGAATAGCGAAGCTATCAGTTTTTCCGAAAAAGCATATGTACATTCTATAGATTACTGTAAAGGCTACAGAGTTTATGATATCGCGTTTTTGAAAGCATGTGCTTTATTGAAGTTGGGCAATGCAGAGGAAAGTGCGGAACTATTTGAGCAAGCATACTTTGGTTGTGTGCTTGCTGGCATGAAAAACGACGCCTCCAGAGTTTTGAAGAAATTTAAAGTATCTCATAACACTGGTATAAATACCTACGAAGTTGATAAGCTAGATATAAAACCAAGAAACTTTAGCCCATTGAAAAGAAGCCTTATACCAAAATGCAAAAACTTTAGCGAGCTATTGGGATTGCTACGAACAGAATTGGGATTATCACAAAAGGACGTGTCCAGAGGTATATGTGATAGAACTAATTATAGTCGAATAGAGAGTGGAATTATAGAGCCAGGCATCTATCCAAAGGAGCATATGCTCCAACGCCTTGGGCGCTATCCATATTACTATACCTATAATTTTTTAAGCGCAGAAGAGTTTGAAACAAACAAAAAGAAAAAAGCAATCGTAACCGCTATATCTAGAGCAGAGAGGGATAAGGCAGAATGCCTAATCTACGAGCTAGAAAAAAGCGATGTCGAAAAAGTTGGCAAGACTTTTAATTATTTTAGAGAAAAAATGGGAAAGGTATTTATTTTGAGCTCAAAAGCCGCTATTCGCAGCAGTGAAGAGGCACTTAAACTGCTGGAAGAGGCTATTAATATTGCAATACCACATTTCAATGCAAATAAAATAGAGGACTATCGCCTGTGTTTTGACGAGTTGCAACTATTAAACAGACTCGGGAGTTATCATAGCAAGATGGGTAACTTTATAGAGGCAGCCAATATTTTCAGGGGCCTCATAAATAACATGGATAAGCACTATGTAGATGAATACGAAAAGATACGCATGTATATAACCTTGCTGTATAATTACGCTGACGCTATTATAGAGATGGGGTTTTATGATGAAGCGATAGCAATAGCTATTAAAGGAAGTAGGATAGAACTGAAATACAGGCTTTTTGATATATCGCCCTATTTTGCATCTATATGCGGAGAGGCTTTGCTAAAAAAAGGCGAAAAGAAAAGAAGCAAGCCATATTTTGCTATGGCTTACTATGGACTCAGATTACTCAGAATCGAAAAACACACCAACTACTTAAAAGAATTCATAATTAAGAATGAAATTAGCATATTTGGTTAAACAGTACTATTCCTTCGGGCCAATGATCCCTAATAGCACTACATTATATATATACTCAGAAACAGGCAGTTGAGCCTGGCCTAATAGCATGTAGCTGCAGCATACACCCACTACAAGTAATTTTTTTATTTTCACCATAACAATAAACACCTCCTTGTATTAATTTGGTTTGTCATATTTCGAATATAACTGTAACAGCAAGTAAAAACACGTCAAATCGTGCACAAAAAATATGTGCATGATTTGACGTGCTTTTTAATTTGAGAAGAGCTTATACTGTGGTTATGAGACTGCGGTCCTTGAACATGCAATCAATTGATAGGATTTCGAAAAAATACTTCGAGCAACAAAGAACCAGCCTTGCTATAAAAGTTAGAAAAAGTGGTTTTCTATACAAATCACAGAGTGAAAGGTAGTTGAACTATGAAACCTACGACAAATGCAAGAGTGACTTTCCCACATAAGTTCATTGTTTTGCGTCTAAAAGCAAGCTATATAGTGATCAACGGAGATATTGGACACAGTATTAGACTGTCTAATGAAGACTACGAAGTGTTTAAAGATTTACTGCGCTTATGCAAACAGAATGCGGACGTTGATGATATCATAGCGCTTATATCATATTCAAAGAGTATGCGAAAAATGATGTTGCGGCTACTAGCTTCTGCTGTAGTTCTGTTTTCAAACAATCAAGAACAGAGTACAAATTGCGCAATAACTAGATTTCCAGAACACGTATATTTGGGATTGACAGATACTTGTAATTTAGATTGTGTGTATTGCTATGGCAGTTTTGGGGATAAAAAAGTGTGTAGTTATCTAAGCTTTGAAAAAGCGAAGATGCTCGTGGATGAGTTAGTCCTAAATGGAGCAAACACCATATATTTGACTGGTGGTGAGCCTTTGATAAATCCAAATTGTTTGAGCATTGGCGAATACATTGTGAGCAAAGGTTTAAAGTGTGTTTTGATGACAAATGGAGCACTGATCAATGAAAATGATATTGAACTATATAAACTATTCGCTCATGTAAGATTGAGCTTAGACAGTCACCTATCTCTCATCAATGATGTAACTAGGGGTAGAGGTGTTTATGAAGATGTTATTAGTAAAATAGAGCTTTTGTCAAAGAACAATATAAATGTTTATATCGGTTCGGTTATAACACAACATAACAAAGATACACTTAAGGAGTTTATTTTGCACTTGCGAAATAAATATTCAATTACAGATCACTCGTTTGCACACTACATCCCCTCTTTTAATAACCGTGATCATAGTCTTAGTTGCTCAATAGAAGAATTAATAGTTTGTGACAATGATATTAGTAGTACGTTTAGTGATATTAATACCACTAAAGGCATTATCACTATTTTTACAGGAAATAAAAACTGGTGTTGCGGTATGGGTGTTAATGAAGTGTTTATTAACCCCAGTGGCGATTTATATCCATGTCGCATGACATATACTTCGGAACTGCGCGGAGGCAATATATTTATAGATGGCTATGCAAACTCACTTAAAAAATTGGCCAAAATACATGAAAAAATTAACGTAGATAAACTAGAGTGTCGCTCTTGCATGTACAAATATTTATGCGGCGGAGCATGCCGAGTGTATCATAGCAGCTTCTCAGCATCTATCTATGAAAATTCACCAGATGTCTGCAAGTTTAGTGAATACCAAATAATCAAACATATACTCCATAAATATGGATTGAATTACACACATAAGTTTGATGTGTTTGTGTTGGAAACCGCTTCTTGATTAAATGGCAGCTAAGAGGCGGGGAAGGCTAAATATAAACAACCGTTAATTCTTATATAGTATGAGGAATTAGACGAGTCTCAAATTGAAAGGGGGTTGAACTCATGAAAAATCAAAAATATGAAGCTCCTAAAATGAGCGAAATAATATTTGACATCAAAACCGGATGCACATGCAGCTGTGGAAATGCCGGCGGAGCCGGGGCTGGTAACTAAGCACCATTCCTATAAAAAAGAGTCAAACAAGCCATAAATTGAAAGGAGATCTAAGTCTATGAAAAAACAATATGAAGCTCCTAAGATGAATGAACTAGTATTCGATATCAAAACAGGATGCAAATGCAGCTGTGGAAACGGTGGCGGAGCCGGGGCTGGTAATTAATTACCATTCTTAAAATAAAAACTCTATTCCATTCAAAAGAAATCATTGTATTATATTTTTAAACACTGACGCAAACACTATATAGCCAACTTTCTCACTACGAGAAGGTTGGCCACTATTCAAAAAGAAATCAATAAAATATAAATAGTGAGGACATAAAATATATGTATAAAATAGCGAATCATATAGCAATTGAGGAAAATAAAGAAATGGAGTGTCGAATATTATTAGATCTAGAGAATGGAGTGCTATTTCAGTTAAATGATACAGCATCAGCACTATTAGAATGTATCGCAAACAACGCTTTAATTGATGATTGCATCAACGATATTGCCCATTCTACAGGAGAAGAGCGTAGTTGTGTCTCCAAAGATATTTATGCTTATTTAGATACCTTAGTTGAAAAGGGTTATCTATTAATGCTAGAATAATGCTAGAGAAAGAGGGCGTTTCAGTTGAATAGCTATTTGAACATGATAGCAAAGCTTATAGACGCTGGTAATTTTCAAGCACGAATAAAAGGCTCATCAATGCTTCCACATTTTCGTGAAGGCGAAATGGTGAGAATTAAAAAACTTGAAAGAGATTTGCAAGTCGGCGATGTCGTATTAACTAAAAATGATATGAATGAAGATTTGATATTGCATAGAATAGTCTTTTTAAATAATGAGCATTTAATCACAAAAGGCGATAACAACTCCTATGTAGATTTACTTTGTAAAAAAGAAGATGTAATTGGAATTTGCGAAAAAGATTGGCGAAATTCAAGACACTACTTGGAAACATCATGTAATGAAGCAGTGAAGAAAATAGTTAATATTTGGTCAAAAAATTTTACAAGTGATCTTCTCAACTTTGATAATTTTTTAAATTCTGTAAATATACAATATATTAATTCTCCAGGCAAATTGCTTGATGATGCTGTAAATGTGGCAATAACACCATTTTCTGTTGATGATTTATCCGATAGCAATATTTATTTAAATGGGATGAAGAAAATTTGTTTCCATTTAGATGCACCTATATCCAATTTTTTGTACAATGGGTTCGTATTAGACCAGCGTTTTCAATATGTATATAGATCAGGAACCTATTTAGCGTCCTATCTATCAACAACCAGCGAGCGATTGTTTTTTCTAGCTGGTCAAATATCGCTATTAAAATTTTAGAAAACTTATGTGAGGTGCGCTCATGAAATATCGTGTTTTTTTTGTAATAATGTTTTTTGCCATTCTTATCGGCAGCATTGCTCATTTAGCCACTCCTATACTAATTCAATATTGGAGTAATGATAATTTCTTTTTGGATCAGACACGCATAATAACTATTTTTCTAATTTTATTATCAGTTATTGTTATTGAAATCCTTATAATATTTTTGCGGGAAAAATTTGCAGAAACCTTTAACATCCACAATTGCAAACGCCTATTAGGTAAGTATATAAATCTTTCCTATGATGTAATAAATGAGAAAGGTCCTACTTACTTGGTAGATAGAATCTCTATCATAGTGAATACGTACTATGGCTTTTTTACCGGGGATAATGTTGGCATGTGGACAAATTTTATTGTAGTTGGAGCACTTATTTTTATAGTAATGTTAAATAATGTTTTTTTAGCGATACTGCTGTTAGCACTGATCCCAATAAATTATTTCGGTTATAAATTGATTAATAAAAAACTGTTAGAATATTCTAAAAAACTCCAAGATAATACCTCTGCAGGCTGGAGACAAATATTATCCATAGCACAAAACCCAGAATATATAAAACAAGTGGGACAGCAAGAATTACTTTTAAGGCACTTCGAACCATCAATAAAACTTATATATAAAACAATGGCAGAAGTAAATATTTTTGCCCAAACATCAAGCCAGGCTTTAAGTTCAATAAATACTGTATCAAATATAATGATTATAACATTTGTAATATATGATTTTATATCTAGAGGTGCAAATCCACTATCAATAATCCTCTATACTATTGCATTACCGTTATACTTCAGTAATTTGAGCGCGATAACTCGAGCAAATTTAAATAAAAGAGATATGCTGGCATCAAGAGAGTTTGACAACATGTTAAGTGATAATCAAGAGTCGCTGGAAGGGCAATTTATTAGTACAATTGATACAGTAACTTTTAATCTGCCCGAACTCAAAATTGGTGACCAAATTTTAGCCAGCAAAATTGTTGGTGATTTCCAAAAAGGTGACATTGTCTGGGTAACAGGAAAAAGTGGCTCTGGAAAATCTACACTGCTAAAACTCTTGCCCAAATTCAGAGGAACACAAGATATTTCTATAAACGGACACCCACTATCTTGTGTAAGCACTACCTCTATACGAAACCAAATTGAATACATGTCGCAAAATGTCCCCATAATTCATGGAAGCCTTAGAGATAATTTGTTTTTAGGCAAGAACTACTCAAAAGAAATTGAAAATTCAATGCGTAGTGAGCCAATTTTACTATCCATACTTTCTACTAAAGACATGGACTCTACTATCATGGAGGATGGAGCAAATCTATCTGGAGGCGAAAAGCAAAAAATTGCTTTTGTACGTGCATTCTATAATAGTGCCAGTGTTTTAATTTTGGATGAGATAGCAAGTAATATTGATAAGGAATCGTCAGAAGAAATATATGCTCGTATTTTAGAAAGCTGTACTGATAAAATCGTTTTTATAGTTTCCCATGATAAACTTTCGGATACGTTTTATAATAAAATCCTTGATTTAAACGAGAACTAGAAGGAAGACGGCTATGCTGGTATCGATGATAATCCCTTGTTACAATGTTCCTAAAACCCCCCTCAATCGGATGCTTAGCAGCATTCTTGCCCAATCCTATGAAAACATTGAGGTCATTATGGTTAATGATGGCTCTACCGATGATACCCTCGACAGGCTTAATGCATGGGTATATCGCTTTAGGGCTCGCAACTATACTTGCAAAGTTTTTACAAAAACGAATGGCGGTGCAGCAAGCGCAATAAATGTAGGGCTAAAAAACTTTTCCGGCACATATGTCTGCTTTCCAGACGCTGACGATATTTTATCAGAGCGCTACGCTGCCACGATGGTTTCCTTTTTAGAAAATAATAAAAATTTTGATTGGGTTAGGTGCAGTGCGGAAGTTGTAGATGAAGAAAATGTCACCAAACAATTGCGCAAGGTTAGCTTGCCAGAAAATTTTCAGAAAGATAAACTTATTGAAGAGTATATGCTTTTTAGAGTTGATCCTGTCGTTTGGTTACTGATGGCGCGAGGGGAATTTTTAAAAAAACACTTCCCACTGATGAATCTGTATGAAAGCCCTGCGGCTCAAGAGTGGCAGCTTGTACTACCTTTATCTTTTTATGGCATCTGTGGACATATTGATGACGTGCTTTATACTCATATAAACTATAAAAATTCTCATTTTCATACACATTCAAAAAACTCTGATAGATTCATGAGGTATATGGATTTATACCATGAGAGTCAGACACATACATTAGATATTTTGCCCATTGATAACAGAACGTATTACGATGATATAAGAGAACTAGGGTTTATTAACATGACTAGGTTATTTGGAAGTGATAGACTATTCCATGAATGTGCAGGAAAATTGCATAGCATCCACAAAAAATATATAGGGAATACTCCGCCTATTGAATCTATCCTTAAAGAAAGCCCATTCTTCCTTTTTGTAAAGGAACTCGAATGCAAATTTCTAAATATAAAACTAAATACCCATACAGAATTGATGATAAATAGGCTAAAATCTCATTATCAAACGAAATAACGGCTAAAAATAGAATAAGGTTTCTCAACTCTAAACCTATTTGAAAAATTCAAGTGGCTAGTGTGTCACTAGGCACTTGAATTTTATTACCCAAAATACGCAACCATGTGCCAAAGCTGCTTAAAATACATAAACACTTCATCTTCCGTACCTAAATCTGCCCACAATTCTGGATGCATTACGCTATTTCTGGATGCATCCCCAATGAGTGCGACATTCATAACGCCGCCACTATTTCCAAAGATACGATCAACTCTTTGCGCTACTCTTGGAATTTTTGGCCCTCTAAAAATGTCTCCGATTTCATGAACGGCAATCTGCCTTTTGGGTATTTGATAAATCTCAATTTCGTATGTCTCACACAGCAATTTCGCCTGGTCCTCAAATACCGTTCCGTTAAAAGATTCATCTAAATAAAATTTATCTACATCATCTGCCAAGGAAACATTGCCATGAATATGAGTCTCAATACAATAGTCCAAATTTCGCCCTATATTTTTAACGTCCATACAAAGGTTTAGCATAACCGCTAATGCCTCTTGTGGGTGGGCAATCACCTGATTTAGCAATCTGCCATTTTTTTGAACATCCTCAAACATTGCCGCTACAATGCCAATAAAGGTATCACTTGTGCATAAAGTAGTTAGATTAGTGGAACTGTCACCATATGCAAATGTACATCGAGTGCTTATCTCGTCCTTTAAAGTGAAAAAACACGAACCAAACCGCGCAGACCCACCATCAACATATCTAAAAAAATTTAATGCGCCATATTTAGGGCGTTCCAACGAGTCAGCAGGGTACGTATCTGAAAACAAACGCTGCTCCCACATAAACCTATCTCCACCTACACGCGCAGACCTTCCACCATTCGTAACCCCCGTATGAAATTGGCTTAGATACTGCCCTTGCTGCAATAAATTTTCCATTACTGTTTTCCGTTATTTGATATTCTATCCGAGTGAAAATTAATTGTAATTGGGCGATGCAACACACTATCAATCAAATTACTCACATCAATGTTAAACGGCTCACATACCTGCATAACATATGCTTGATGGGCTAACTTATTTGATTCTGCGTATTGTCTAACAAAACCTATTGCCAACTTTTGATAGTTTAACATTTCACCATCCTAAGGATATTCTCCCCCAAAACCCTTGCCTGTGCAAGCCGCCGAGGCTGCGCCAATATATCCCCTGGCTTATCTGCAGAAGCGGTTACGCCGTTAAGCTCCCCCGGCACACACAACACACCGGCAGAAAGGTAAAAGTTATGAATAACATCCAGCACCTTAGATTGTCCGCCCCCTGCAGTTGCCCTGCCAACGGCAATGGCGCCGCCTAGTTTACCCAGCAGCGGCTTTTTACCTTGGGTGGCAAAAGTCCTATCAAATAACGCCTTTAGCTGGGCAGGCACATTACGCCAATAGGATGGCGCGGCAATGATTATGGCATCGCAATTTTCAAAAGCTTCATAAACTTCACACATATCATCATTGATAACGCAGCTTTTTTCTTCTACACAAATTTCGCAACCTATGCACATTTCTATTTTACTTGTGGAAAGCAGCACCTTTTTTACATCCCAGCCTATTTCTATAAAAGGCTGTAGGGCAGCATTTAACAGAATTTCCGAATTACCGCCAGCTCTTGGCGAACCTGATATTCCAAGCACTTTCATTGGCCTATATACCTCCCTTTTGCATTACCGATGTTTCCACCTGTCAG
>Ga0123355_10001746_pt1 | contig 30378 bp, 18 predicted proteins | sample TergutEmb28metaG_3_FD_89872 | JGI IMG/M metagenome (GOLD analysis project Ga0123355, IMG submission 89872) | Embiratermes neotenicus P1 segment gut microbial communities from Petit-Saut dam, French Guiana - Emb289 P1 | ecosystem: Host-associated > Arthropoda: Insects > Digestive system > Gut ... | reverse complement strand
TTGCGCTCTTTTGAAGTTTAAGTTCGCACTTGGTGCGAACTTAAACTACATTTTAGCGCAAAAGTTCTGCGAAGCTTCAACGCAGAATTTTGCGCTCTTTTGAAGTTTAAGTTCGCACTTGGTAGAATTACAAGGTATATTTTAGTTACGGGCATTTTTAGTCGCTATACTGCATTGATTGATATTGTTTCGCAATCAACATTGCATTTTCGATAATGGGTCTAGTGCCATCAACACGTAAAACAGGGCAGCTGATTTCTTTTGCCCACTGCTCATGCCGCTGTAGTGAAACGGAATGATAATCTATCTCGTATTGCTGAATATAGTTATAAAATTCTTGATGGCTATTGTGTAAGTCCCCGCCTTCAAGAACTCTTTCTCCATAACGCTCGAACGCTCGAGCCTTTACTCGTTCAAGCCTTATTTGGGTTGGCACAGACAATAGCACCGCCAAGTTAAATAATGGATTAACAAAATCCCAAAGGATGCTACCTATTGTTCCCGACATTACAAAGTGAGGATGTTTTGCTAAATCATTTTTAAGATGTTCGATAATCTCGTCCCGTGGGCGAAGTTCCGCAAACCTAAAAGAGCCTACCTCATCTTGGGGAGGATAGTAATAATCATCTAAATCTAAGTGTGGAAAGCCAAGCTGTTTTGCCAGTTCTCTGCCAAGTGTAGTTTTCCCTGTCCCACTTGCTCCGTTTACTATAATTCCTCTGGCTGTGAGGCTGTGTATCGTTGTATCGCCATTCAAATATGAATAAATAGATGAAATATGCTGTTCGTATTTGTTTGGGTGGCGGCTTTCGTCAAACAAAATACGGGATAATTTCCGTTCAATTTCTGAAATTAGTTTTTTGTCCCGCAAAACCAAGTGACTTCCCTGCGATGTATATTCACCATCTAAAAATACTTCTGTAACTGGAAGCGCATTGCTTATTTTAAAAATGGCAGGGCGATTCGTGTGGCCTATATGATAATAAGCAGAGCGGATGTCCCTATCTGGCAAACTACATAATCGTTGGATTCTGCCAAGCTCTGCAGAGGCGCGATTTGAAATACTGCTGGTTGGAATCGCCCAATATATTTGGGGATTATCTTTGTCTTGAATACAACAGTATATAGGCCGCTCTTTGTCGTCTTTGTATGTGCCACCCAAGTCTTTGACCAGATAAATGTATCGCAACGATAATTTATAGAATCCCGATTGTTTCATTGAAAGCATCCCTTCCTTTGAAAAAAGCCCCTCGCACAAGCAAAGGGGCTTTTCTTCAAACCGCACATTTATCACGCTTGCGGTAGGCGTATTCTGTCAAACCACCAATTTGTCACGCACAGTGGTAAGCGTATTCAATCAAACCGCAAATTTATATTCGCCAACGGTAGGCGAGTTCAGGAGCATCTCTGCTCTATATTAGTATTATGCCACAGCCATAAAAATATTTCAATGCCGATTAAGAAAGTCCTGGACACAAAACAATACCGTTATTTCAAGGCTCGTCATCCCGGATTTAATCCGGAATCCCATAACCATTGTCGATGACTAAGGGCTATTTATTATGTCTTAACAAGACAATCCCACTCCTTGTTTTAGATTATTCCACAAACACAGCAGAGTACCAATTGGTTTCTGAGTCGTGGTCTTGTGCCACGAATAGTGGCAGGTCGAATTTTTTTACAGTTTTGAATACATCTATGCCAATGGAGTGGAAGGCTGGGCGGGCTTTTTGAGGTACTCGACAATCCTCGCCACTGACCTTAGCACAGGTCTTACATAATCCACAATCACTTAAGGAGAAAGCAAAGTGATACCCATCTAGGAAGCAGGCCCGTTCAATTTCAAAAGAAATCTTTTGGGATATATGCTTGTTGGCACCCCCTATTATTATCCCCCAGGAGTAATGCTTAAAGATTTCCTGATATTCTTTCATAGAGAGATGGGATTTTTGGTAGGGACAGGTATGGAATTTCCCAAAATCGCCGCAACCAAAGATGCATTTAAGGGCCACCCGCGGGTCAAAAACTATATCCTCTATGTTAAATTTTACTGCGTTTTTCGCGCCCATTTCCAGGGCTAAGTCTAAGTATTTCTTCACAAAAATCTTCCCTTCGAGTTAATTTTATCGTATGATACCAGTAAAATAATAAGCACGCACCCTTTTGTCATTGCGAGGTGCGAAGCGACGAAGCAATCCAGTATTTTTGCAAACGCTGGTACTTCTGGATTGCTTCGGCTTCGCCTCGCAATGACAGTTATCGACCAAGGAGGAACCCCTATATGGCGAAAATTTCATTAACTGTCAAGTCCGAATCTTTAGGATTTCATACCCATCTTGAAGTAATTTTTCCGGAGCATGATGTTCAAAATGCAAAAGTACTCTATTTGCTCCACGGCCTTAGCGACGATTGCACCGCCTGGGGCCGTATGACTCGGATTTATCACTATGCCATGATGCATAATTACATTGTCATTATGCCCGAGGTACAGCGAAGTTTTTATAGCGATATGGCCTTTGGCAGCCAGTATCTCACGTATGTATCTCGGGAACTGCCTGTGCTTTGCGAGAAAATACTTAATATCCGCCATGTCCGGGAAAAAACCTTTGTTGCAGGGCTGTCCATGGGAGGGTATGGCGCAGCTAAAATTGGGCTGTCCAGGCCGGATTTCTATAATGCCATCGCAAGTTTTTCAGGGGCGATGGATATGAAGTACCGGACAGAGGCGGCAAAAAAAATGGAACAAAACCCGTTACCGGAAACGAGGGCCATTCTCGGGGATGTAGATGTTTACCCGGATAAAGAAGACTTGTTCTTTCTAGCAAGTCAGGTCGCTAAAATGCCTAGTAAACCAAGGATGTTTATTACCTGCGGAGACAAGGACTTTCTGCTGGATGACAACCGCCGTTTTGATGCTCATCTACAAAGCTTAAATTACAGCCATATTTATAAGGAGTGGGAAGGGAATCATACATGGGATTTTTGGGAAGAATGCCTGCCTATGACTTTTGACTTTTTTGGTGAGCCTTCATGAATGACCCACTGCACGATATCCACCACTATAGCCCTACCTTTACCATCGCTCAGATAATCAAGTTTTGCGAAAAAAAAGGCCTGGAAGTAAGCCGTGCCATGATACAGAATTATATCCGGGCGGGGCTTCTTTCTCCCCCTGCAAATCGGCTGTATACACAGAAGCATTTGGCGGCGTTGGTGGTTATTTTACGGTTTAAGAGTTTATTTGATATCCAGACAATAAAGCAAGTCTTAGCCCCACATATGGATGAGGAGGGGCTGCCCATTGAGACTTATAAATGGCTGGTGGAAAAGCAAAAATACGTTATGGAATTATGGGCAGAAAAGATTGCACCGGTAATAGCCGCCGAGCCAGAGGATAGGCAGCATCTGTTGCTAATGGCACACATAGCAGATATTAATGATTTAAAGGAGTAGCAATGGACTACATCTTATCAGAAGTCAAGGATTTTGATTTAGCGCAAACACTGGACAATGGACAATGTTTCCGTTGGCAACCTACAGGGGACGGCTATATCGGTATAGCTCATGGTCGACAGTTGCAATTGATAATAGATGGGAATAGGCTTATCCTTAAAAATATGTCTCCAGATGAGTTTGAAAATACCTGGAAAGAATATTTTGACTTGAATCGGGACTATTCCCATATAAAAAATTTATACTCAATCGACCCTCATTTGGCTAAGGCCACGGCCTTCTCCCCTGGCCTGCGGGTTTTGCAGCAAGATCCCTGGGAGACTTTGATTACTTTTATCTTGAGCCAAAACAGCAATATCCCTCGTATAAAGAAAATGGTGCTGGAGCTATGTCTTAACTTTGGCAAGGTTTTGCCCGCAGGGGGCCGCGCCTTCCCTACCCCGGAGGCTTTGGCTCCTCTTACCCAAGAGGATATGGCACCGGTAAAAACCGGCTATCGTGCCCCATACATAATAGATGCTGCAAGGCAGATAGCCGAAGGCAAAATTTGTTTATCTGATTTGGCAGACAAACCCACGGATGAACTTAAAAAATCCCTGCTCCAAATCCATGGGGTAGGGCCTAAGGTGGCGGAATGCACTGCTCTTTTTGGGTTTGGCAGGGTAGAGGTTTGCCCGATGGATGTATGGATGAACCGGGTTATGAATAATCTGTATCCAAATGGCTTCCCAAAGGAGATATTGCCTACCGCCGGGATTGCGCAACAATATTTATTTCATTATGCGAGGAACGTATTATCCCCGTCATTGCGGGCTTGACCCGCAATCCCCTCCCTTCGCCAAGGTCGGGGGATTCCGGGTCAAGCCCGGGACACGTCAATCTAATTTGTAAAATATCCCAAAAACCGTTAAGTTACTCTGGGTGATAAAAATGGAATATTGAACAGATTCCACGAAGAACTAACAATAGTGGAAGAAGCGTCCGAACACGATGGTTATAGCGAATTAATTCGAAATCAGTCCAGCCTGTCGCCGAAAACGTGTAGAATCGTTCACGATTTTCGGCTTGGTCTGGACTGTTTCCCATTTAATTCGCTATACTTGCACAGTGTGGGCAACACATTGTTGATTCTAGTATTAGGAATGTTATGCGGCTTGCAACGCATAGATGATATCCATGATCGGGCGAAATCGAAGCCGACAGGAGCGTTTCTTAACAAGTGGTTTAGCATAACAAGCATTCCTTGTAGGGCTCAAGTTTATAGTATCCTTAATTAAACGCTCTTACTCAGGTTAGTAGGTTGGCAAAACATAAAACTTACAAAAGTGTTACAAGCTTTAGCAAAAACAACCCCGGCAACCGCTTCGCCATTTCCATGTCATCTGAGGTACGCGGTTTTGAATCCGCATGACATGGATATGACGGCGCATTGCCGGGGCCGGTTTATATATAGGACCGGTGAGCGTACCAATCTATATAACTATCTTGGCTTCTTAAAACCTAACGTCATGCCATCTTTTACAAAGTGGCCTGTGCCTGTAACTTTTACCTTCTGCTTCTTCCGGGCGATGATGATAACCACTGCTACAACCAACAACATCGTACCGGCCATTGGCAGCATAATTGATATACCCATACCGCCAGTTACTGGCAGGTCTAACTCTGTCCAGTTGACAAGATACCATGTGCCGTCGCCTACGCAGGTGCCTGTACAATCGCATACATAGTGCAGTGGGGGCATGGGGGCCCCGCCTACTTGGGTTACCGTAAAGCCTGCTGGGTTTCCTGCATCAACCACGACCCGCCATTGGCCCATTGGCATTTGGAAGCCGTTTGGAACTTGTACTTCAACCAATTGGTAAGTAAAGCCGGGGGCCATGTAGAAGTAAACCGGGTTGGCACCTGGGCTTGACTCGATTGGTCTTTCTTCCCATATGGGGTCTACGCCGCTAGAGTTTGCATCTGTTACAAGATATGCACCGGATGTACCCAGGCCGGTTTCGCTGGTGCGGAACAGCCTAAAATGTGCACCGGTTAGCAGGTTACCGCTTATATCTGTTTTGTAGAACTCGAAGAGTACACTTGACACGGCAAAGTTGATATCGAAGTTATTTAGCGGGTGATGATGCCCCTGGTTGGATGCCCCTGGGCTTCTTGAGGCGGAAAGCAAATCTGGCAGAATATCTGTTGGGTTAGAGGGTGCGAGGAGATTGGACGGCGGTATTGCCAAAAAGCTGGCCGTATTGCCCTCAAACACTGTATCTGCGCTGGTTGTGATATTTCTAAAGTACAGTGATAGCCCTGTGCCCGGTGTATCTGTTGGTAAGGGGCTGGGGTAGTAGCCATGATCGCTTGTAAAGATACCGCCGCCCATGCCTTCTATTGCGCGGTTGTGAGAGATGGTTAGGCCGGTTGCGCCGGTTTGCACTCTCATTTGGGCACCGCCGTCAAGCCATACACCGCCGCCATCGTACTGGGCATCATTGCCTGTGATATTTTTGGCACCGGTGCCTCTTAAGTTAATTATACCGCCATTGTAGGTGCCCAAAAGCCAGTCCCAGCCGGCCCCACTGCCAACCCATATTCCACCGCCATATTCGGCAATGTTGGCATTTACAATTGGGCTACCAGCTTCGTCTTGCTGACCGCGTGGGCCGCCGATTGTACCGCCGTACATGTTAAAGGTAGGAGCTATGGAAAGATCTACAACCGGTGTGGCTTGGAACATGCCGCCGCCTCTATAAGAAGCGGTGTTGGCGCGTATCACGCCACCGTGCATATTTACCGTTCCCCCGTCGCCCGCTGTTGCTACTTGCATAATAAGGATGGCTATGCCGCCGCCGTCGGTTGCTGTGTTGTATTCTATCCTGCCGTTGTTCATGGTAAAGGTAGAGGGGCCTCTTACTGCCGCGCCACCGCCGTAAGACGTAGCGGTATTGCTTGCAATGCGTGCAGTGCCACTCATTGTAAAGGTGTTGGCTCCAAAAATAGCGTCTTGTAAAGTACCGCCGCCAACATATGCCGTGTTATTGCGGATTTCCCCTGCTGACATATTAACGCTTGCGGCATTACCGATTACGCTGACGCCTCCGCCCCAGCCACCGGCCATTATGCCTCCGCCCCCACCTGAGGGTAAAGCTATTGCTTCGTTGTATGCAATTGTGCCAAAGGTCGGATACTGCGCTGTGCCGCCTTGCTCCATTACAAATATGCCATTCTCAACGCCTACACCGCCACCGACAAAGGCAGTGTTGTCTCTTATGGTACCGGCAGAAATGTTGAATGTACCGGCGACATGTACACCGCCGCCGCCATTTGAATAGCTTGCTAATGTTGGGGTTATCCCATTACCCCTAATGGTGCCACCGGTAAAGTTGGGCGCGGTACCGCCATGTCGCATTTCAAACACTGCACCCGCGTCTACACGTACGCCATGTGGCCGGTTGGCAATGTCCGCGTCTGTGTCGCCTATGACGCCACCTCTCATGGTAAAGCCGGTATCGGTGCCACCAAGTACTACACCGCTTCCGCCGCTGCCGGTTGTCGGGTGCAAGGAATAGCGATGATTGCGTATTGTGCCGTTTGTCATATACATATAGCCGTTGCCGCTGATGTGCACACCGCCGCCGCTTAATGCAAAGTTTGTGTCAATCATGCCGGCGTGTAATTCCAAGCGGCTGTTTGCGCCCGTCACTCTTACTCCGCCGCCAAATGCGTCTAGTGCTGGTGCGGCCGTGCCTGTGGCAGTGTTACCGGTGATGCGCCCTGTGCCGGGGATTGGTGTGGGGATTGGTGCGGGCGTGGGGCTAGGTGCAGGCAAGTAATCTTTCATAAAGAAGTTACCGCCGCCGCTTACCTGTGCCCCACCGCCTTGCTGGGCGATGTTGCCCAAGGCTGGGTTGGTATGGCCCAAGATGCCGCCATGCATAAAGATATTGGCACCAACGCCACTAGATACTACGCCACCGCCAAAGTCGGCTGCGTTTCTAAATATCACACCGCCATGGATTCTAAACTCAGCTGCAAATGCGGTGTTGGAGCTAAACACATACACCCCGCCGCCATACACAGCCGACTCGTTATACTCAATGGTACCGCCGTGCATTATAAACCGAGTATCCATGTACATATAAACGCCACCGCCGCTGGTGTATGACCAGTTATCGTAAACGGTGCTGCCGCTGTGCATTATTAGATTGCCTACGCCGTTGCCGGTATCGTCACCATAGATGAATACGCCGCCGCCGCGGTTTGCGCGGTTTGCGGATATTGTCCACGGGCCGTACATGTGCAGTGTTTGGCAGGAGATGAATATACCGCCGCCGTCGTATTCGGCTTCGTTGTAGCTGATATTAACCACACCTGTGCGTATGGGGACTCTGGTGCCACCAATCCATATGCCGCCAGGCCCAAGCCAGCCGCCTTCTATTGTGTAGGTGAGCCATTGCCCATCTTCCCAGTAAACGCCGCCGCCACTGTGGTCTGCAGTATTGTTTATGATATTAATGGGGCTTACCGTCCCTGTTTCGGGGTCTTCGAAGGTTAATCTGCCTGCCTGGGTAATAAAGATACCGCCACCAAAATTGTTGCTTCTATTTTCGCGGATATAGCCGGATGTGATGTTGAAACTGGCTTCATTATATACGGCTACGCCGCCACCGTAATGCGACATGTTGTTTTGAATAGTACCGCCGGCAAGATTAAAGATGGAGTCTTCACCTCTAACCAATACACCGCCGCCGCGAGGGTTAAACTCAGGAGCATTTGGCGTAGCCGCTGCACTGTTGTATATCACAGCGCGTGATTGCAGTGTTCCTATGCCGCCGGCTTCTATACGAATACCGCCACGGCTTCTCCAAAAGGCCGCATTTGGCCCTGTCATAAATGAGCCTGTGTTGCCGTCAAGGGTTAGGGTTCCTGTCCCCACGGCACCCATGGTAAAGTCGCCGCTGTTGCCTACAACAAAGTGCCGGCCGATTGTATGCGCACCGCCGCTAATCCACGGCCCCCAAGGGGGTACAATAGGCGTATTGTAGGCAGTGGACATGGGGACACTCATACGCAAGATGATGTCCGCGCCATCTGCGGCCTGTACCGTTACAGGACGGGTTACACTTATCCTGTGTGGGTCTGTGGTGGGCGCGCCTGGGATTGGCAGGGTGGTTATTGTCCTGCCGGCATACCCGGCAATCGGGTTGGGATCGGTCACCACAAGGTGGAATGTGCTGCCATCAAGCGTATCGGCACTAAACGCCTGACCCGGCGCGCCGGCCTCGTGGATTATTATAGTCGTGGCATTTTCTGCCCCAACTGGGATGTTGTTATTGATTGCATTGTTTAGCCTAAACCAGTCGGGGTCGGCAAAAAGGCGCAGGTTATCCACATGAAGCACCTGCTGTCCGCCAACCGTGCGCAGCTCAAACTCTGGGGTTGCCGGGTTGGATGTTGTGATCAAAAACCCGCCGGGTTGGCTGGCGTCTACTTGGATATACCAGTGACCCGTGGGTAGCTCGAATGCAAAGGGTACATCAGTTTCGACAAGCCTGTACTCTCCCTCTGGGGTTAGGCGGAAGCTAACCTCACCATTCGGTGCAGTGCTAGTACGCGTCGCAACCTCTACCCAGGCATAACTGCCTGTTGCTGGGTTGTACTCGTAGCGGTCTAGCCGGAAGGTAGCACCCGGTAGCCTATGGCCGGAGTCGCAGGTTTTTATAAAGAAGAACGTTGGGTAATATCTTGCGTTACCCACATGCCAGCGCAGCCTTGCGGGGCTGTAGCCTGGGCTGCCCGGTGCGCCATGGGTTTCTCTGTCTAGTAGTACAAAGTAGAACTCGTCTTCGTTATCTTCACATGGATCCGGTGGTGGGCTGTCCATACGCAGTATGGAGTCAAATATGCCCGGTAGTATCTCGTATGTTTCGGATACCATCTCCAGATACCAATGCCCCGGTGGGAGTATAAAGCCGGGTGGGGGTACTATCTCCCGAAGTCTAAACTCGCCAGCTGTAAATACACGCAGGGTTACGCGGCCGTTGGCTTCGCTTACGGCACTGGTGTAATGCTGCCATGTACCGGTAGTGCTATTAAAAATTTCTAAGACAAACGTTGCGCCTTCGAGGTTGTTAATTACAGGAGTAGATTCGTAAATCTCCATATCGGTTTTGTATAAATATACCGAGCGGATATAGTTGATATCGTAGTTGTTTAGCGGGTGGATATGCCTGCTTATATGCTGGTTGGGGGCTGTGTTGTAGTTTAGCCAGCGTATGTTTGGCAAGGCTGCCAGCGCGTTGTACGGCGGGCGGAAAGCCCCTGCGGCTTCGTTGTCTCTAAAGATTACTGAGCTCGACGTTATCACGTTTGTGAATGCGAAAAACTCCTCTGTTGGGTCTGGAGGTGTGGGGCGCAATATCTCGTGGGGCACGGGCAAGCCGGATAGGTAATGCCCATAGTCCACAAGCTCTGTAAAGATGGCACCGCCCATACGCCCGGCTACGTTTTCCGCAAACAGTACGTTGGTGGCATCCAGTACGGCCCTGTACATCAGGTATACACCGCCGCCGTACACGGCGCTATTACGGGTGATTTCGCCGCCGGTTACCAAAAAGGTGCTTGTGAAGTGTGTACCGGGGTTGAATACATATACACCGCCGCCATAAGTGGCCGAGGCATTGTAGTCAATAGTACCGCCCCGCATTTCAAATATTGCGTCTCTGTATATATACACCGCGCCGCCCCTGGTGTAAGACCAGTTACGGTAGAAGATTGCGTCTTGATGTCTCATGATTAGCCTGCCTGGGCCCCTGATTGGGTGGGGTAGCCAGCCTTGGGCCGGGTCGTATGTGTGCGGGGTGTTGTCGCCATGCAGGAACACGCCGCCGCCTCTGTTGGCACGGTTACTCTCTATTCTCCACTGTCCTACCATGTCTAGGGTTTGGTATGAGAGGTATACGCCGCCGCCGTCAACACGGGCTATATTGTCGGCTATTTCTACTGGTTGGGTGCGTTGGTCTGCTTCCCAGCGGCCTATCTCCCAGTAAACGCCGCCGCCGCTTTGGCCGGCTATATTGCCGCTTATTCGCAGTTCGTTGGTGCCGGTTGTGGGGTTTCTCATCTCAAGAAGGCCGCTGTTTGTGATAAATATACCCGCGCCGTCGCCGTTGTGGGCCCAGCCCGGACGTTGGTTTGCCGGATTAACATACTGAAGCGATGCGCGATTATCAATAATCTCGCCACCGTACCAGGTAAATAAAGAGCCGACAGACCCATCTTGATGCACTTGTAAATCGTGGGACAAGAGCACACCGCCGCCAAAACGCGCGGTGTTATTGGATATAACACCATTGTGCATTATCAGGGCACCTCTGCAGCATATCCTAACACCGCCGCCTCCACCATGTGGGTTGCCCGTTGTACCTACGGTAGGCGCGCCGGTTCCTATCATCCCGGCGTTGTTGCCGGTTATAAGGCCGTCATACATGTTTATGGTAGCAGTCATAGCCCATATACCACCGCCCCAGTGTGCGGTATTATAGCTAATGGTGCCGCCAAAGATGTTTATTACCGTGTTAGAGGCAGGATCGTTGTGTTCGGTTCCTATACCGCCGCCGCCCGGCACTACCCATCCTTCAGCATGGGTGTCATCGGAAATGTTTCCCGTGATTTTGGAGCCTTCAAACATATTCACAGTTGAATTTAATCCGGCCATTGTCACGCCGCCGCCCGGGCCAAGGTTAGTGTTGCCGCTTATAACAGCACCGGCATACAAGTTAAGCACCCCAGCACCGTTTATGACTATGCCACCGCGTGGCCCGGTGTGAAAGGTATTGCTGCCTTCGATTGTAAGAGAGCCGCCCTGGTACCCGTACAATGTAAGATTACCGCTTATACCAATGTTGAAATGCCTAACTTGTGCCGCCAATCCTCCCGGCCCCAATGCTACTGATGACATGTCAAACATAATGTCTGCACCGGGTGCTGTCCTGATAGTGACAGTGCGGTTTACATTGATTGTATGCACGACCCCGTTCCCAAAGGGGAAGGGGATGGCAGCCGTATGGTTCCTGCCTCCGCCGTGCGCATCACTGATAATGTTGTATGTCGTACCCGATAGGCCCGGGGTTACACCCGTCGCATCTGGCGGGTGGATAATAATAGTTGCCGCCGCGGGCACATTGTTAATTGCGTTATTTAGCCGCAGCCAGGCCCTGTTCCCGATGCCGAGGGCAGGGGTAAAATGGAAATTGATGTCATAGTTGTTTAACGGGTGGGCAGTCATGGGACTCCCGGAACGCTGGGCTGTGACAGCGATGTTTGTACGCGTAGCCGCGTTGGTTGGCGAAGCTATTATTCCGCTGGTGGCTGTATTGCCGCTAAATATTGCGGCTGCATTAACATTTAGCAGCGGGAAAAGCAGCCCGCCCCCCGCCGGTAATGGCGACGCTGTATGTGTGCCGCCTGTGATAAATATACCGCCGCCAAAACCGCCGGATGTGTTATTTATAATTTGGCCGCTGATAAAATTGACCGGCCCTTGCGCAAACACACCGCCGCCTCCGGGTGGTGCGGCACCGCCGCCGCCACCGGTACCTGTGCCTGTGGCTGTATTACCTTTAATAGTGCCGCCGTTAATATTAAGAGCAGAGGCCGCCCAGCCTTCGTGGGATACACCGCCGCCAGATACTGCGCGTCCGTTATATATAACACTGCCCTCCGCTAGGTTGAGTATGCCATTGTTGGGGGTAATATGAATACCGCCGCGGTTTCCTGTAAATATATCCGCGTTGCCATTGAGGGTAAGATTACCCGAGCCGGCACCGCCCAGCGTAAGATTACCAAACCCTACAAAGAAATGTCGCCCCATGTTTGCTGATGTTGTTGCAGCCATGTCCAGCACAATGTTGGCACCGGGGGCCGCCTGAATGGTTATGGGACGCGCTCCCGCAAGTGCTACAAGGATTCTATGCGGGTTAGCTACCGGCGCACCCACTATAGGAGTTGTAGTAATTGTGCTGCCGTTGCCCGGTGAGATAATCATGTTGTAATCGCTACCCGTCAGCCCAGGCGTTACGCCTGCGGCGTCGGCAGGGTGTATGATGATACGGCTTACCGCGACAGTACCAACAAGAGTATTAAGCCGATTCCAGTCCCCAAACACAAAGTTTATGTCCAAGTTATTAAGGGGATGCTCAAACCCGCCAGAGACTTGGGCCGTAACCGCTATATTTGTATGGGCCAATACATTGGACGGTGGCGAAAAGCCTCCGTTACCGGCCGTGTTGCCGCTAAAAACCGCCGCTCCGGAAACAGTCAACTGCGGGAAGTGGCTTCCCGTCGGCAGGGGGCCTTGATATGTGTAAATACCCGCAAACACACCGCCGCCGGCAAGTGCGGCATGGTTGTTTATTATCCCACCGCCGTTAAACGTAAAGCTGGCGGTTGCCACATTTGCTAATTGTACCCCGCCGCCGTTATTTGCGCGGTTATTATATATATAACCGCCTGTCTGTAACACAAGCTGGCCATCGGCGTTTACCTGTACCCCACCACGGAATCCTTGCGGCACCAGATGAGAGTTACCATCAAGACTTATATTTCCGGTACCGCCGCCAATCGTAAGCACACCGCCATCAGCAACAATAAAGTGCCGGCTTAGGTTATTGTTTACTCCAACGCCGGTAATCTGCCACGGTGCTATACCCGGTGTGTTGCTGGCGCACATTGTAGGCATCCTGAGCGAAATATTCGCACCCGGGGCAGCGCTAATAGTGACTGGGCGGTTTATCGTTATGCCCCTATCTCCTGCCGCGGCACCGGTTTGTGTTGTGGTTATTGTCATGCCGTCACCCGGGTCGGTGATTACTAAATTGTATGTTGTACCCGACAAGCCAGTTGCAACACCAAAAGTGTTGCGGGGGTGAATAACAATATTGGTTGCGGTTGTGCCGGTGATTGCGCTGCTTAATATAAACCAGTCACCGATTGTAATAGTGATGCTGATATCCAAGTTATTAATAGGGTGCAAGAACCCGCCGGAGCTTGGAGTTGCCGCAATACCTGTGCCCACATCTGCCCCTACCGGAGGGGTAACGCCACCGGTGGCTGCCGTGTTTCCGTTAAATAACGCTTCGGGATGAACGGTCAGATGAGGCGAGAACTCCACCCCAGTTAGATATCTGGAATTAACGCGAGTTACGACATAAATCCCGCCACCGTAACTTGCGGAGTGGTTATTTGTTATACTGCCGCTTTGAAAGTCGAAATGACCTGTGGCTACATGTACCCCGCCGCCGCCCTCTGAGTCAGAGGTACCGGTAGAGCTGTTGCCGATAATACTGCCGCCGGACATTGTAAACTGGCCATTGAATGAGTTAACATTCACCCCGCCACCGGATAACGCACGGCCATTGGCGATAACACTGCCCTCGGCCAGGGTAAGTGAGTTGTTCATGCCGATGGTAGCTATCCCGCCGCGCATACCGGGTATGGCCGAAAGGCCGTCGAGGGTAAGCGTACCCGTACCGGCACCGCCAAGAGTAAGATGGCCGTTGTTGCCGATATGAAAATGCCGCCCCGTCCAACCCATTCTAAGCTCAATGTCAGTGCCGGGGGCCGCCTGAATTGTAACGGTACGCAATACGTTGATACGATGCTGATCTTGGGCGGGTGCCCCCGCGATGGCGGTTGTACTGATGCTGCTCCCTCTACCAGGGGAGATGATAAGATTATACGTCGCGCCGTCTAAACCGTCTGTTACGCCCGGCGTCCCTGCCGGGTGTATAACAATGGTACTCACAGCCGCATTTACAACCGCGCTGTTGAGCCGTGCCCAGTCCGGGCTTTGCATAAAAAAGTTAATGTCTAAATTGTTGAGCGCATGGCTAAACCCGCCGGAGGCTTGCGTGGCCGCAATATTTGTTACGTCCGCCGCATTTGCCGGCGGCTCGGTAGGCCCGCGGCCTGCTATGTTGCCGTCAAAAACCGCCGCGGCTGCAACAGTCAGCTGAGGGAAATGTGCTCCGGCCGGTAGTGGTGAGAGATATGTGAATTGATTGGCAAATATACCCCCGCCATAAAGGCCGGCAGCGTTATTTTGGATATTTCCGCTTATGAAATTAACTTGCCCTCCGTTTAGGGACACCCCGCCTCCAGAACCGGCAACGCCATTACCAGAGATAGTGCCGCCGTTTATTGTGAGAGTGCCACCGTTTAGCCGCACACCGCCGCCATGGTTGTTGGGGGGGGTAGTGGCACTGCCAACGGCTATGTTGCCAGTAATGCTGCTGTTGTCATGCATGTTGATGGCAGCAACACCGGTAGTAAATACACCGCCGCCATGTGCCGTCGCACCACTTGCAATATTGTTGGCAATACTTGCGTCGCCCCACATGGTAAGGGTGGCGTTGGTGCCTAGGCTCACGCCGCCGCCGTTCCCGTTAAACTGGGAATTTTGAATCACACTTCCCGCCAGCATGTTAAAGGTTCCGCCATTGCCGATAATAACACTTCCGCGTGTCGTGGTAATCGGGCCTGTTAATCCGCCACACAAAACAATATGGCTTAATGTAAAACTGGTATTGACACCGGTACTGAAGTGCCTTGCGTTAGCAGTTTGGGTTATTGTACGCCTATTGGCAGGTGGGTCGTGGTTAATCAGGTCATAATTAAGATCGGTGCCTTCGCTTGTGACAATAACATGGCGAAGCGCTGTAATATTGACCACTGCGGTCAAGTTTGCGTCTTGGGGTACTACAACAACACGATTATTGCCGGCTGTGTTTGCGCCGATAGCTATAGTCCACTGTGCATTGGTAAAAGGCGCTGCCAATATATGCATTGTAAAGCCTATAGGCTCTCTGATCGCAAAAGGCGCAAAGCCCGTGTCGGCGTAGGAGTTATCGTATAGCCATACTTTAGCCGGCTCCACATATGGGGTTCTGGCAAGTATATCGTGGCTTATTGTGATAATAGTATGTGCCCTGGCCGGCAGCACTGGTATTGGGGCCTCCCCAATTTCGCCGCCATATGCCAGATCCGCAAACCCGTCATACATTACCCAGCCATATTCTTCTTCATATGCATAGCGCGGCGCAAAGGTCTCGGGCTCTTGGGGGGTAGTGGGCCGCCACTCAAACTTACATATCATGCCAATCTCGCCAAGCAGTTCGTTTTCAAGGGCATACTCTTCGAGTAATACAAAATTACATTCTTCTTCGTACTCGTGGCTAATTTCATATGTCCAGGCAGCGGGCAATTCAACGCCCATATGCTCCGCTTGAAGCTCCCGCGGGAAGCGGATATGGATATATTCGCCATCCAATATGACTGTATGCGTAATATCAGGATAAACAGATATATTGGCTTGGTAATCGATATTAATACTGAGTGGCGCGTAAGGGCGGTTTAACCACTGGCCGCCACGGTTCCACATAAATGTTATTGTGATTGTGTCTGATTCATATTCTTCGTAAAGCTCTTCGGCAGGGGTTAGCTCTGCTTCATAAGCATATGGCATGGTGCTTTCTTCGCTATACTCGATATAGTCCTCGCTATAGTAATCGGTGTAGGTATATGACTCTGCATATAGATGATCATAGTCGGGGGTGGCATAATCGTATGCCTCTGAATATGGCGTTTCGCCAACATAGTCAGGGGTGTGGCTATCGGTGTAGTCATATGACTCCGCATATGGTTGTATGTTGGTATATCCCGGGGTGTAGTAATAGTTGCGTGTATAGTAATAATTACGGGTGTTGTAGTAGTTGCGGGTATAGTAATAGTTCCGGGCATAGTAGTAATTGCGGGCGTAATAGTAGTTGTAGCCATTGTTGTAGTAGTTGCGGACATAGTAATGGTTACGTGCGTAATAGTAGTTGCGGACATAGTAATAGTTGTAGGCGTAGTAATAATTGCGGGTATAGTAATAATTCCGGGCATAGTAATAGCTGTGGGCATAGTTATCGATATTGTAGTAGTTATAACCATGGCCATAATCATAGCCATGCCCCTCATAGTAGGGTGCGGTTCCTATATAGCCTTCATAGTTATACTCATCGTCGGCTTGCATATCTTGTGTGTATTCGTTATCACCAGGTGCGTATTCACTGTACTGGCTATCATCAGGTGTGTACTCCGTATGATCGCTTTCATCAGGCGCTTGCTCGTTATCGGCATACGCTTGCCCGTCATTTACAGTCCAAATTGCGTAAAATGTAGTATCTGCCGTCAGCGAGCGTCCAGAGTCAAAAGGCGCTCCATCCGGTGTAAGCGACCAGTGAGAAAACCGATAACCTGCATCTTGTGGCTCGGATGGCATGGCGCTGCCAATAGCCTCACCGCGGCCAATGGTAATGGTATAAAATACGTCATGGGAGTCATCGCCACCATTATTGTCACTTGTGTTGTCGCCTGTAAGCGCAAAAGCGGCTACAGTCGCAATAATAAGCGCAAAAACAAAGGAAATAATATACTGCGTTTTTCCAGGTTTGGAACGCCTAGCAGCTTTTTTTGCCTCTCTTTTTCTTGGATAATTCATAGATATCGCCCCTTCGAGTAAGCACTGATTATTCAGTACATATGTATCTTGTGAGGGGGTAAGCATAGTCGGGTTATTGCGTTATGTTAATAAGCAAAAGTTTCAGGAAAAAATGTATTTCCGCAAAAAAATACCTTCATAGATAGCCTCCACCGGAAGCCCCTACCGAAAGCCCTAGGGCATAGGTATTCTATGTTTATATTCAGTATAGGCCGTGAGCCTGCGCTCCCAGCAAGTGGATAAACTTTATAACAGCAGATGTTTTTGTTTCAGAAGATAGAGGTGTAATGCAATTTTTTTTGCGTAATCTGATTTTTTTGAAAATTACGAATAAGTTACGAACAATAGCCGCAACCCCAGTAATTTAGCGAATAAACCCGTATACCTCGTAAAAATGTTATATATTACATGCTATAGGGCCTTCTTGCTAATTAGCATTTTTTGCGCTATAAGGGAGACACTAGAAATAAAAGAGGTGACAATGTGGCAATATATTCAACCCTAACATTGGGCGAAAAAATTAGGCAAGTACGAGAATCAAAGGGGCTATCCCTAGAGAATATGGCTATAGCCATCTCCAGTAGCAAACCCACAATAAGCCGCTTCGAGCGCAACGAATTAGAGTTTAGTACAGACATGATTATTGCTATAAAGAAGTTTTTGAGCATAGAAAAAGCCCCACTATTTGAGCATGAGCTATCACTATATCGGAATCGCATGAAGGTATGGGATACTTTAATAGGCACTCAAAGGCTTACAGAAGCCAGAGACATGCAAAATGAAATGTCGGTTATATTAGACCTGCCTTTTGAGCAGGATTTGTATTTGCTGTTTTTGGTAACAGAGGCTATGCTGCTAAGCAAGGAGTACAACATTCCAGTTTTAAATGAAAAATTAAGCATTGCGGAGGGTTTGCTTGATAACGCAAGCGATGATGCACTTTATCTGTACCATCTCAATAAAGGTTTTTATTATGCTGCCAATGCTGGTGATTACAAAAATTTCTTAAAACATTCGCTAATGGCACTAGAATATATGGAAAAAGCTAAAAGGACAGGCACATCGGTGCTGATTAGTATCGGGCAAGCTTACAATGCACTGGGCAAGCCTTATAAAGCCATAATTTATTTCGAACGTGCCAAAGCGCAATCTAAAGGTGACTTAACAGATATTAGTGTGGGATTTATTATGCAATCACTTGCTAGATGTTATATGATCATTGGCGAATATGCTACGGCTGAAAAGTATTTGGAGCCAGCTCTTGCGCGAGCATTAAGTGTTAATGCTGAATTTGATATAGGGCTGGTTTTGAGCGATAAAGCCAAACTAAGCTTTAAAAAAGGAGAATATGAAGAATGTCTTGATTTGTATGACCAATCATTAAAACACCACGAGCAACATAAAGGTATATATTTATCTACGCTGATAGCTAAGGCAATCGATTTGTTTAAGATGAAAAAATATGATAAGAGCCAAGAAGCAATAGAGCGCGGAAAAGCTATATTAAATGAAGAAGAGCACGGTGGTATAAGAAGTGTAGCTGAAAGCGACACACAGGAAATTACGTTAAATGCAGTTGGCCATTTGTTGACATTGGATAACGACACTTCTGTTGAATATATAAAAGATGTTGCTATTCCATATTTGAGAGCCAATGGGTATACAAACTATGAGGCACTGTTTTTTTGTAGCCAGCTAGAAGCTCATTACACTAAAAAACGCGCCAAAACCAAGGCTAATGCCATGGCAGCCATAGCCCGTGATATTTATCGGGAGAGATATGAGAGCGAAATAGAGTTTGACTAAGCTAGCAAATTAGTATTTTTTGCGATATAAGGGCACACTAGAAACCAAGGAGGCGATGCAGTGGCAAAATATTCAACCCTAACACTGGGCGAAAAAATCAGGCAAATACGACAATCAAAGGGGTTATCCATAGAGAATATGGCCATAGCCATATCCAGTAGCATCCCCTCGATAAGCCGCTTCGAGCGCAACGAGTTGGAGTTTGGCGCAGATATGATTATTGCTATAAAGAAGTTTTTGGACATAGAAAAAGCCCCGTTGTTTGCGCATGAGTTAACGTTATATCGGGATCGAATATGGGTGTGGAATGAGTTGTTAGACACTGGCCGAATGGATGAAGCAAGAGCTATGCAAGAGGAAATGGCCATTATTTTGAATCTGCCCTTCGAGCATGACTTATACCTGTTATATTTGGTAACAGAGGCGATGCTGCTTAGCAAGGAGTATAACATCCCGGCTACCGAGGAAAAATTAAAGATAGTTGAGGGATTGTTGGATAACGCAAGTGATGGGGCACTTAATCTATACCACCGAAACAAGGGCTTTATTTGTCTCGTTGCCGGTGACATGAAAAGCGGTATAAAGCATTCGATTAAGGCTGTAGAACATGCAGAAGCAGACAAAAAAACGGATACATCAGCATTGAATAATATCGGCCAAGCATATATTGTACTGGGCAAACCCTATCACGCCATAATATATATTGAGCGCGCCAGAGCACAATTTACGGGTGATCTTACACATAAAAGACCGGGCCATATGACACAAGCACTTGCCATGTGTTATACGCTTGTTGGCGAATATAGAAAGGCAGAAAAATTAGTGGAATTATCCCTCATGCAAGCAAAAAGCACCAACGCAAGCAGTCAAATAGCGCAAGCTTTGACCATAATGGCCTCTCTCAAGTTAAAATCCAAAAAATATGATGAATGTTTAGTTTTATGCGATGAAGGACTTCCATACTATAATGGTGATAAGGAAATGTATGTAAGTTTATTGACAACTAAGGCGGAATGCTTGTTGCGAATGAAAAAATATAAAGAATGTCAAGAGATACTAAATCATGGTAGGGCAGTACTGCAGGAAGGCGAAAAAAAAATGGGGAAAACGACAACAAATAGTGATATTCTTGAAATAGCATTTAGTACATTTGAACATCAAATGACCCTTGATAACGACGAATCGGTCAATTATATCCAAAATGTAGCTATCCCTCATTTCATCAAAGCCGGTGGAAAAACTAAACTTACCGCTATTGGGCTGTGCCATATTCTTGAATCTCATTTCATAAAAAAGCGTGCCAAAACCAAGGCTAATGCCATAGCCGTCATATCCCGTGACATTTATAAAGAGATGTTTATGGTAGAAGAAGAATATGATTAAGAAATGGTGGGCTACGGAAATCAACTTTTACACAGATAAAGCAAATCACCTGTTGAGCATCCCACATCTGTCATCCCGGCCTTGAGCCGGAATCCCATCCACTAAGGCGAAAGACTGCGAAAGCGTACAATCATCGCTTACTTCTCAACCCCACCTCTCGACAAAAGAGGGGGGATCCCGGGGCAAGCCCGGGATGACGGGAGATGAAAGTTGATTTCCGTGTATAGAGGCCTATCTTGCTTGACCTCTTTGTATGCAGCGAAGTATAATCACTTAGGATTTGTTAAGGTAAGGCAAAATTAATGCTTGTTTTTTGCAAGCAGTCATATCCCTAATAAAAGGAGGAACAAATGACAGTACAAGATGTGGACAGTGAAATAACTCCATCGCTTGCTAGACATCTTGAAAATTATATTATTTACTGGGGTGAAGCAACTATATCGCTTGCTGAGCTTCCTGGCAATTGGGAGATTGTCTGGACGCGAGCGTAGCAACTAGACAGCAAATAAATATATCGAATGTTAATACAAGCCCGGAATTTCCGGTTGCCACAACAAATCCCAACTATCTAATAAAAATCCGAAGGTCGGCTACACTCACGCCAATCTTCGGATTTTATGTTACAGATTCCTTTTTAGACCTAAAATCAAATGACCCTTGCTAACGACGAATCTGTTGTTTATATCCAAAATGAAGCTATCCCTTATTTCATCAAGCCCGGGATGACATAGAGAATTTGAGGTGAGTTCATGAAAAAAACTGTACGGATTTTTTTATTGGCCATTTTGGTCGGAGGTTTTTTATTAATTCATTTACCTATACGTGTCCACGCAACCCATGGCTTTAGCTCAGGGGTGTTCAATATTTATGTTGACGGCCAGCCTTTCGAGGTTTGGGGATATGGGGGCGATGGACCGGTTCCGGCTTTTCGATTGCAGGATTTGGCTTATATCCTGCGAGGTACCTCTGCCCGGTTTGGTATCCGTGAGTCCCGGACCCATGATGTAGATTATTGGATCATAAGGGGTGCCGACTACACCCCTATTGGCACTGAGCTTGCGCCTATGCCAGAGGAGCGTTGGGGTATGTTTGGGTCTTATGGGTATTTTGACTGGCATGGCTTTGATGCCTATCCCATCCAAACTGTCATCGTCGGGATAGACGGGGAGTATGAGCCTGAGACCGCTACCGCGCTCCGGCTGATTCGGGATGTGGATTACACTTATTTTCCAATAGAGTTTTTTGGCCACCTGCTGGACTTTACATGGGTGTGGGTGTGGGATGAAGATGGGCATTCCTATTATGAAATAACCACCGGCACCGGGCCGGATGCTCAGCTTCCTATTATGTCACCCCAGCTTGCTCGGCTACTGTCCCGGCTCTCCGGTCAGTGGGTGGATGAGGCCCATTATTACAGCCCTGCAATCGACGAAAGGGTTGTATGGCCTATGGAGCTTAATATTTCTGCTCATGGGATAACGGATATTGTGAGTAACTCCGTAGCTCCGGCGGGACATGATTTTCCTACATGGCCTCAGTGGTGGTATCCCACTAGTATACGGGAATTGGAAAATGGCCTGATAGAGCTTACTGTTGATTCCGGAAGCCCCCATTTATCCTGGATGGATATGGCATGGGGCGCAGAAGCTGTAGAACCCCAGCTGGACCACCGCAGATTTGATAATCGCCGAATTATTGTAGACCCATCTCAGGAGCTTCTCACGGAAATAATATTTTATGTAGATGATGTCCCTCACACCATGACAAGGTTTCATTTGGATCGCTTTGCCAGCCGCTATACTGTCGAGCCGGCAGAGGGTGGCGGGATAAGTCTGCGATATATTATCTTGAATTGGTATATCATTTACGAACGGGAGTTTAGGATTTATCGTTCCACTGTGGAGGATGAACAGGGGGAATTAATTTATAGCCGATGGATTGAAGACCGCCGGGATTCTTTGCTTTTTCGGTTTACGGATACCACGGTAGAGCATGGGCAGGTCTATTTTTATTCTTTAATAATAGAAAGCCCTTGGGGAGCTAATAATGTAAGCCCAGGTAGCAATCGGCAAATGATGGTAGATGTGGATGCCATTTTAGGAGAACCGGAATCGGAACCAACACCCGTGCCCACCCCCGAGGCAACTCCAGCACCCACACCGGAACCAACTCCTTACCCATCTCCTACTCCTGAGCCGCTGATATACGAACCGACAACTACATTCCCTTGGGGTACAGTTGGGGTTATAGCTGCGGGCTCCTTTGGGATTGGGGGTATTGCGTGGCTAATGATTGGGAAAATGATTCAAAGAAAAAGGTCGTAGAACAAAACGGCTCCGCTGCTCTTATTTGGTGGCCTCGTTAAGAAGCACACAAAAGCCCGTCACCCCGGGCCTGACCCGGGGTCCCCATAGCCTTTCGACTAAGGACAGGGGATCCCGGCTCAAGGCCGGGATGACGAAGCTGAAGTTTGCCGGGTTCTTAGCGAAACACACCCTTTTACATAAATCCTAGAACAACGAAAACGCTGCAATAACACTTACAATAGTAATAGAAACCGTTGAAACCAGCTTAAACAGGGTATTAATCGAAGGTCCTGTGGTATCCTTGAAAGGATCCCCTACTGTGTCGCCGATAACTGCGGCCTTGTGGCAATCACTGCCCTTGCCGCCAAGCTCACCGCTTTCGATATACTTCTTGGCATTATCCCAGGCACCACCGGCGTTGCACATAAATACCGCAACAACGAATCCTATTACCGTTGCACCACCGATAAAACCGACAACACCTTCGACGCCAAAGAGCAACCCGGTAATTATGGGAAGCACTACGGAGATTACCGTGGGCAGCACCATTTCCTTGAGTGCGCCTCTTGTACATAGGTCAACACAAGCCGCATAGTCTGGATCAACTTTTTCTTCCATGATTCCAACGATTTCTCTAAACTGGCGACGGACTTCCATTACTATGGATTGGGCTGCACGCTGTACCGCACTCATGGTCAATGCCGAGAATACAAACACCAGCATCGCACCAAGGAAGATACCAATAAGCACAGAAGGATTATCCAGGCTCAAATCCAGCCCCTGGAATAGAGTCCCCCTTGTTGCGTGTACCATATATCCTGTGACTTCGTCCAGTACATATCCACCATGGCGGGCTACATGGTCTGTTGCTATATTGATATAGGAAACCAGCAATGCAAGTGAGGTAAGAGCGGCAGAGCCTACGGCAAAGCCCTTTCCTGTTGCAGCTGTGGTGTTGCCAAGAGCATCCAATGCATCGGTACGCTCGCGAACTTCCGCGGGGAGATGTGCCATTTCTGCAATTCCGCCGGCATTATCAGCTACAGGGCCATAGGCGTCAGTGGCTAAGGTTATCCCTAAAGTAGAAAGCATTCCCACGGCTGCAAGTCCAATCCCATAAAGCCCGTGAGAAAAGGTGTTGGCACCTTCTCCAAGGGAGAAGATATATATATCACCCATGGTGCCCCCAGCCGCAAGGAAACTGGCAACGATAGCCACAACGACAATAAGCACAGGTGCAACAGTGGATTTCATCCCTAGAGAAATCCCACCGATTATAATTGTAGCGGAACCTGTTTCGGAAGCCTTAGCAAGCTCCTTGGTAGGCTTGTAGTGAGTAGATGTAAAATATTCTGTAAAATATGCAATCAAACATCCGGCCACAACACCTATTACAACGGATATAAACAGCCCAAGCCAGCCCACAAAGTCACCCATAATAAAATAGGCAAGTGGAGCAGACGCAAGCATTGCAAGGCCGGCAGCGGTGTAAGTACCCACGCGAAGGGTCTTGAGTAATTGCGCCTGGGAAGCCTTTTCCCCGGTGCGAATCAAGAAGGTACCAATAAGGGAGGCAATCATCCCAACAACGGCGATTGCCACCGGCAGGAACATTGCAGCCCACACCAGACGGTCATCGCCGGCAAAAGCAGCAAAACCAAGGGCAATACCTGCGTGCATAGATTTGATATAGCTCTCGTAAAGATCAGCACCCATACCGGCTACGTCACCCACATTATCACCTACATTGTCGGCGATAACGGCAGGATTGCGAGGGTCATCTTCCGGGATTCCTGCTTCGACTTTACCCACAAGGTCAGCACCTACGTCAGCGGCTTTTGTGAAGATACCACCGCCTACACGGGCAAAGAGTGCAAAAACGGCAACACCTACCCCAAACATAACCATGTTTTCGGCGATGGCTGCCGGTTCCTGATTAAAAATAAAGCGCAGGACAAGAAACCATACGGAAACATCTAAAATAGAAAGACCAACGACTGTAAAGCTAAGCACTGTCCCGGAGGCAAAAGCCACTTTAAGGCCCTGGTTAAGGCTCTCACCGGATGCATTGGCTGTACGTACATTGGCCTTGGTGGCAATTTTCATGCCTATATAAGCGGAAAGCTGGGAGAAAATACCCCCTGTTAAAAACGCAAATGGGATAAAGGGTGAAGCATGGCCCAATACCGCCAGTACAGCAAGAGCAGCAACGACAACTACATAAAAAATGGCAACTACCCTGAATTGCCGCTTGAGGTATGCGCCTGCACCCTTGCGGATGGCATTAGCGATTTTTTGCATCGCCGGGGTTCCCTCACTAAACTTAAGTACTTTTCTGCTTTGCATGAAAGCAAATACCAGGGCAATAGCAGCCCCCACTGCGCCTATTGCAAAGGCGTGTTCGAAAGTCATTTCTAGTACCAGTCCCTTCGTTTATTTGTATGGAAAACTGAGGTAATCAAGCATCGACAAAAATTACGCCAATCTTCCACCCACTACAATGTATTGTAGCCATTTGTCAATATTATTGTCAAGACTTTAAAATCTATCCTTAATAAATTAACGATGGCATTAACGAACATTTATTTGTGGCATATTATAAAGAGAAGATACACGAAAGGGGGAAGCTTAGTGATTACACTTCCTATAATCGACTTAGAATTCAAGGGTCTTATCCCGCCGCTATTGCCGGAGGAGCGAGAGCAGCTCGAACAAAATATCATGGAATGCAGACGATGCCATGACCCTATTATCCTATGGGATGGCATAATAATCGATGGCCACAACCGGTATGAGATATGTATGAAATATGGCATAGAATTTCAAATCGAAGAACTCCACCTACCAAATCGGGAAACGGCAAAAGTATGGATATTAGAAAACCAGTTAGGCAGGCGCAACCTGACGGATATTGCAAGGATGGATATGGCACTGTTGAAAGAGGAGATGCTGCGGGAAAAGGCTCTAAGAAACCTATCTCGTGCCGGCGGCGATAAGAAATCGCCTTTGGCCCAATCATCAAAACCGAAAATCGAATCTGTCCATGTAAGAAAAGCCATTGCACAGGAGGCTGGTGTCGGCGAAACAACTCTTCGCAGATACGAGGATATAAAGAAGCATGGAAGCCCAGAGTTAATAGAAAAAATCCAATCGGGGGAAATCAAAATTAGAGCTGCTCACTACCTGCTCCCAGCAGAAATCCAAAAGCAACTACTCAAAGCCGATAAATCTCTCGAGTACCTAGAAAAAGTCATCCCCGAAGGCAGCAGTCAATCAGAACACCCCCAAATATACGACAGGCTTATGCAATTGACCGCAGCATTACAGGAGCTATCAGATAAGCTTGAAAAAGGAGGTAGCCATGAAGCCCCTTAAAACCAACCCAAGATTCAAAGCCCTGATCCCACCTATATCTAATGAGGAGTTTGAAAATCTTACGGAAAACATCCTCACCCTAGGCCGCTGCCGCGAGTCCATTAAGACCTGGCATGGCATCATTGTCGATGGGCATAATCGATATACAATATGCCAACAACACTGTATCCCATTCACAATCAAAAAACTGCGCTTTTCATCGAAAAAAGACGCAGAATTATGGATAATCCAAAACCAGTTAGGCAGGCGCAATCTAACCAATGCCACCCGCATCAAATTGGTGCTGCATAAGGAAGGCCTGCTGCGGGAAAAAGCAAAAGAAAACCGCTCCGGCATAAAGGAGAGCCCAGTAAACACCCGCAAAATCTTGGCAAAAGAAGCCAACGTAAGCGAACAAACCCTGCAAAGATACATGACAATCCGTGAACTGGGCAGTCCTGAGCTACTGGAGGCGGTAGATAAAGGGGAGAAAAAAATAGGTACAGCCTACCGCATGGTGCAAGTAACCCAAAGGCATGTGACCTATGACCGGGAATTATGTGATATAAACCACCACCCTATCACTACAAGAAACGCGTTAGCAAATATCGATAAAATCGAAAGGCTATGTATATTACTAGACCGCAATACCGCTATGTATGACGAGGATGAAATAGGCCGTATTCAGAAACGGGTAGCTGAACAGTTAAAAACCACACGGGGTTTATGTGCGCGGTTTACTCTTGTATAGTCACTGAGGCTGTCACGTTAAGAATGCCGTTATTTCAAGGCTCGTCATATTGCTCTTAGATCAGCTCAATGATATACTTTTGCTACGCTTCATATTGATTATCCTTTGTGAGCATCAATCCACCCAGTGCCCCAATATGGCATTTAGACTCCTGCTTTACTATATCGAGTTATTGCAACTATGGATTAAACAGAAGGACATAAATCTGTATGGAGATGGCAAAATATCCACTTTACCAATACCGGAATTTTATGTTGTTTACAATGGTATAAAGCCATTGGAAAGGGATTACTCCACATTTATTCTTGAGCATGAGTGTATAAAAATTGATGTGAATGTAAAAATTGTGAATATAATCTTTGAGGAGCTTACTGATGTAGATACATCCAACACATTGGCGGGGTATGCTTTTTTCTATAAGATTTTTAGCGAATGTATAAAGGCTGGATTATCCCGGGAAAATGCTTTTGTTGCTGCAAGGGATAAATGTATACAGCAAGGGTATTTACATGGATATGTGGAAAAGGAGGATTCTATCGTGTTTTATAAAGACATTTTGGACTATGACATGCAACTCAAGCAAGAAGGCAAGTCTGAAGGCAAAGCCGAGGGCATACTTGAATCTGCGGTTAAATTGTTAAAAAAAGGAGCAGATATAAATTTTGTGGCCGATGCACTGCAATTATCAGATTCCCAAATTGTACAGGTGAAGAAGGCTATTGCATGAATATGAGGCTGGTAATAGAGTAATAAGAGCCTGTCATCCCAGATCAAGTATCCGGGATGACGGGCTTTATGATTATGGCATCATCTCCATTATTTTTTCCAAACAGGTAACACAGACATCCTTCTCATTGATACGGACTTTTACCGCTGTATTCTTACAATAGACACATTCCTGTTTTCTATTAACCTTTACCATACATAGTGCTATTGCACCGTCTATGCAATATAGGGATAGGGTATCCCCTATTTGCCAACCTAAGTTTTGCCTTAGGTTGTCGGGTATGACTATCCTGCCCAGGTCATCGATTTTGCGCGTGTAATCCAGAGTCATATTATTGCTCCTTTGCCTTGAAAAGTAAGCAACGGCAAGAAAAAAGCGCGGAGGGAGACGTTTGTCAAACGTCATCGCTTCCGCGCTGTAAATTCGCAAAAACAAATTTATACAACACATACCGATTCCAAATTAAAACTTGTCTGACCGAGCGGCGGCTTGAAACGCTGAGTAAGCGTTTCAAGCGGTTTTGCCGCGACAGGCAGATAGGATTTTAATTGGGATTGGTATCACACATGCAACCTGTTGCAGCAATCTACATATAGCAATACCAGCACTGACAACAAACCAGAGGGCCTGACTTGAAGGTGGGGGCGTGATATTGTATACTTCGAAGGCTGCGGTGGCAGGCTATGCCTGTGTGCGGAGGCGATGCTGGTACATCCCTTCGTGCGCCATTGAGACTGCTATCTCAATGGTTCCGCAGTTTGGTTATTTTGTTGATGATTTATGAGCAGGTTTGGATTATTTCCTGCCGTTGGCTTCTTTTTAGATATTATAGTAAATTTTGTAATTTGGCAAGTTTTAAATTGATTTCTGTGACTATGATAGTTTATTCGGCATTCCCAAACATCATTTCATTGTAATTACTATAAAAAATGCTATGATATCCTTATAAAGGAAAGGGTGGTGCATGATTGATATTCCAATGGGATAAAAATAAGAATATGGCAAACATCATGAAGCATCGTGTTTCGTTTGAGGATGCAGAGACAGTATTTAAAGATGAAAATGCTGTTTTCATATATGATGAACTCCATTCAATCGATGAAGACAGGTTTCATATCATCGGAGAGGATGCGAATTTTCGCGAGCTTTCTGTTTGCCACTGTTACCGCGGTGTAAATGGTGAAATAATCAGAATCATTTCGGCAAGAAAAGCTACTAAAATTGAAGTTGACTATTATTATGGGAGGATTGAACTATGAACGCTGGATTCACTGTTGATGAACTTAGAAAAGGGATAAAAAACCCGTATTTTAATAAGCTGTGTAGAAAAGTGGAAGTAATAGTTACCCACGCCGATTATGAGATTTTCCTTGATACAGCAAGACAAAATGGTGAAAGGATAAAGCCGGAGGATGTTATGAGCCGTTGTCTGATTGACTATGCCAAAATGCTACAAGAGCATGAGTGACAAGGACTGAAGGCCTTATGTGGACTCCGTATCGGGAACTCCATACATCATCTCCTTGTATATATCCCTGGCTACAACAGCAATAGCCATTGCTTTTTTTTGTGAGCCTTTCTTTTTGTAGTGAGATTCGAGGGTGTCACAGCAGTCAAGCGCAACGGCTCTACTGCTTACATCACGCACTTTGAAATATGGAATCGCGACACTTTCTATATAATCAACGGACTGGCTGTCATTTAGAGTCATGGAATGCAGTTGCGTTTTAAAAAGAAGAATGTGCATCTCATTCCCTTCAGCCAAGAGCATCCCTTGCTTTATTAGCTCTTTAGATTCGGAATAATTTTTCATCTTATTCAGGCATTTTGCTTTATTTAAAATACAAATTAAATATTCCGGGGAGTCTTTTTCATAACATGGCAAGGATTGATTATACAGCATCAACGCTTCTTCATGATTCCCTATTCTGCTATAAATCCCTCCTTTGCATGATAGTGCATTCCCGATACTCATCTTGTCATTGATACCATTAGCATGACTCAGTGCTTCTTCTGCCATTTTCATCACATTATCAAATTCGCCAACCAAGGCGTAACATTCACAGAGTGCCGTGTTAATATATGGTTTTAACATATGAGTGCGGTCATGAGCGCATTCCCATAGAGCTCGTTCGTGATACCGTATGGCATGAAACAGTTTGCCTAATTTACGATATATAGTGCCAATATTGTTGTACAATGGGGCATCTGCTTTTAGATTATCTGTTTGTAAATTTATGACTTGCAAGTAGTGTTTCAACGCTACTTTTAAGTCCCCTCTATGAGACGCAATAACCCCCCTACTACGGTAGTATAAATGCTTAGCATCACTGCTTGCATCTTCAATATATTGTTCTACATTGTTTAGCTCTTCTTCGCCGGTATCCAAATCTTGCTCCCATAATAATAGTCTTACATTAATCATGGAGTATAGTATGGACAAATCCCTCTCAAAAGGTAGCTCCGTTATGGTAAACATTGATTTTTGCATATCTTTTGCATCAGTTAATCTTCGGGCATTGGTTAAATCATTGAGCACCCACAGCTGATCTTCATAAATCTTTAGTTCATGCTCAAAGAGAGGGGCGTTTTTTATACTAAGATATTCTTTGATAGCTGTAAGCATTTCTGTGCTGCATTCTGCCTGCCCCTGCTCTATTCGGCTTAACGTGGATTCGCTAGAATTAACAGCTTTTGCTACATTTTCCTGAGATAAGCCCTTTGCATTTCTGATTAGTTTTATTTTTTCGCCGATTGGCAGAGTAGAGTATTTTTGCATAATTTACCTCTCATTTATATGTTTTTGATGTCAACGCATCATATCTCTTATTCTTAGCCGACAAGTATAAATTATGTCAAGTAAACAATTTATGAACACGGATAAATATTTGAGTCAAAATGATGTATTATTGCTCGTGACATCTTATTTTCCAAATGACAGCAAATGGGAAGATGATTTCAAAACAAGAAAGGTGGTGGTGTGATGCATTGTTTTTATTGTAAAGGAGACATGAAAGCAGGTGTTACCAACCATGTCGTAAATATTTCTAGCTGCGTTATTGTT
>Ga0123355_10001745_pt1 | contig 30379 bp, 21 predicted proteins | sample TergutEmb28metaG_3_FD_89872 | JGI IMG/M metagenome (GOLD analysis project Ga0123355, IMG submission 89872) | Embiratermes neotenicus P1 segment gut microbial communities from Petit-Saut dam, French Guiana - Emb289 P1 | ecosystem: Host-associated > Arthropoda: Insects > Digestive system > Gut ... | reverse complement strand
ATTGGTCTATTGGCTGCATGTAACAATGACCCAGAAGTAACACCGGATCCTGGTACTGCAGTAACTGATCCTGGTACTGTAACACCGGATCCTGTAACACCAGGCCCTGTTGAACCAGGCCCAGTTGGTGCAGAAACAGTACACTTAACATTTAACTCACCTGTTTGGGGTCCTCCTCTTATGGATTGGGGCGGCGAAGGCCGTAAAGCACCTGTAATCCTATGGCTTGAAGACAAATTTAACATGACCATGGAAGTTAGCCACGAGCATGACTGGGGCGACTGGGTAGACAACATGCGTATGTGGATGATGGCTGGTATTGCACCTGATATTATCTCGTTAGACGTAAGTATCGGTCGTTATGGCGAATTTGTTACCAATGCTTTGGAAGACAGATTCTTCCGTGCCTATAACCTAGACAATATGCCAAACCTACGCCACGAGCTTGAAACCGGCCCAAGTGCTAGACACGCTTTTGTGCTTAACGGCAATTTGTATGCATGGCCAAACGCTGGTGACTCTGCACTATTTATTACACCTAACCGCATGACAGGCTTTAGCTATCGTCGTGACTGGGCAGAAGCAGTAGGCCATGCTCGTGAGGATAGCATTTACACATACGAGCAATGGATTGCTATGATTCAAGCAGTGCAGGAAGCTAACCCAGGCGGTGTAGTTGGTGGTGTAGTTGGTGTAGCAAGTAACGACTGGCAGTTCCCACGCGACTGGCCAACAAGTGCTACCACTTATGGTATGAACCGTTTTGTAAGGTTGGCAAATGGCGAATTCACATGGGGTCCTTTGTTGCCTGAGACTCGTGAAGCAGTGCGCCTAATTGCCGAACACTACAACGATGGCATCATTTGGGCAGACCAGCCTATGGTTACTAGCAATGAGCACGAAGGACCATGGAACGAAGGTCGCATGTTTGCTTTCATCGAGCAAAACATTATGTATTCCAGAATGGAAGTAGCTGTTCGTGACTGGCTTGAGAACAATGGATTTGATAGAGATGACAACGCTCTTGTAGCTTACCATGCAGAAAATACAATCCGTTTTGGTTTGGTTGAAGCACCTACTGGTGGTATTTTGGTACCAGAAGTAAACCCGCTTTGGTCACAAACTGCTATGAACGCAAGCATTTCCGATGCACAAGCAGAACGTTGGGAACAAATTCTTGATTTCCTAGTAACAGATGCAGGTTACTTTACAAGAGCATTTGGTATCCAAGGACAACATTGGGACTTTGATGCTAATGGCGAATTTGTTCTATTGTGGGAGAGAGACGCGGATGGCACTCCTTTAGATCCACAAGGCGAATACTTCTTATGGCCTTTCGGCCGTTTGGGCAGCAATGTTGACGCAAGATTTGACATCTTTGTTCCTGACGCTCAAATCCCGATTATTGCTGATCAATATGCAGCACTATTGGCTACAATCAGTGGCCCAAGAGCAAACTGGGTGCCATTTGACCCTGGTTTTGGTTACTTTGCAGGTGAATTGTTCCTTAACCAACCTCCAAGCATTGCTGACGTAGACGTAAATGCTGCAATCGTTGCGTTTATGGTACAGCCTGTTGACGCAGCTTTGGCATCTTGGGATGCATGGGTAGCACAACGTGCACCAATGGTTCAACCTATTATTGATGAGTTGAATGCAAACTTAAGATAGTTTAATTTTATCTTTTAATAGAGAGGCCGCCTTGCTTAGTATTTAGCAAGGCGGTTTTTTTCTTATATATAGGGGACGATGAAAATGAAAAAAGACACTATTTACACAACCATATCTACAGGCGATGGCAAGTTTATGTTACAGCCGCTTGAGCCTATTATCATGCAAAAGGCTTACACAAAGAACGAGCGTACGCTAGTAATTGACCCAAGTAAGACCGACCAGCCAATGCTTGGCATGGGCGGTACCTGGACAGACACCGACGTTTACAACTTGCTAAGAATGAACCGCACCGAGCAAGACAAGGTACTAACAGCCCTGTTCCACCCGGAAGAAGGTGCCGGATGGAATTTCATGCGGCTACCCTTTGGCTCTACCGACTGGGAGAGTACATGCGATTACTACACCTATAACGACATGCCCCGTGGAGAGAAGGACTGGAAACTTGCTAGTTTTTCTATCCAGCGGGACATCGACCGCGGTTTATTTGAGCTTGTGCGCCGTTGTAAAGCAATTAACCCGGATGTGATATTCCTGGGCTCAGTATGGGGTGTGCCCGGCTGGATGAAGGAAAATGACTCGATAATGTTTGGGCGGTTTAACCCGGAATGTACTCAAGTATATGCAGAATATCTACGCAAAACTGTGCAAGCATACAAGGAACAAGGCGTAGAGCTATATGCAATAACAACCCAAAACGAGGCATTAACCAGCGACGATAGGGCAACACCCGCTTGCCGCTTTACCTGGCGCATGCAAAAGGATGTAATACTTGCACTTAAAAAAGAATTTATAACCCACGGAATAGACACAGAAATATGGATATTCGACCATAACTTTGACCTTGCACATGCTTTTGTAGACCCAATGCTTGCAGATAAAGACGCCCGTGCTGTGGTAGATGGTGTGGCAATGCACGACTACGGAGGCAGCCCAACAGAAATGGGGCGACTAAAAGAATTGCATCCGGATATGCCGTTTTACATGACCGAAAGATTTATCTCGACTGTAAGCGAAATGGGCAGATATGTGCAGCAGCTTAGAAATGGCGCAAGAAGCTATATTCAGTGGTCAACAATGGCGGATGAGTATGGTGGACCATTTCAGTTCTTGGGGCGTCCGTTTGTGTATCATAAGCCCCGCGATGAAGGGCAACGGACATTCATATACAACCTGTACGAGGATGCAAATAAATGGTACAAAGCTCCGGCTTATGGCCTGTATGGGCAGTTTACTAAATTTTTAAGCCGGGGAATGACGCGCATAGACTGCACCGGTGGCCATGAGAAGTGGGTTACTGCCGTTGCGTTTAAAGATGATGAAGGCAAAATTGCGCTGGTTGTGGTTAATCAAACAGCAGAAGAGCAGTCATTCACGTTACGTATTGGCGGCGCAGAGGCTGTGATAAAACAGCAAGCAGAATCGGTAGCGACATATGAAATTTTGCCGGGTGAACTTGCCGGCAGCGAGGTTTGCGCAGTAGCAGATTCTCCACAGTTAAGCTACCCCGTGCCGGATGCATTCGATTTACAGCCGATGGAAATCATGTTTGGGGGCGACCTTAAAGAGGGGGAAGAAATAGCCCTATCATGCCGAGTGCGCAATGTCGGTAACCTGCCAACGCCTAATCGTGCCACGCTAAAAGTGCAATTCCACTTAGATGGCGAATGTGATATTGCAAGAAGCACAACATGCGTTGCCCCAATACTGCCGGGTGGCGATGTGGTGGTGGAGTGCAACGTGCCCTACGGTAAGAAAGTAACATGGACAGCCGAGGCTGGTTATCATACTATTTTTGCGCTTGTGGAGATTGGTAATTGTCATCCGGAATTAAATACGGATAATAGCCGGTTGGGGGGCGAGGTTTTTATTCACCACAATCTCAATATCCATTATTGATGTTTTTTTGGGTGAAAGCGCTCCTGCCCGCCTATAGAGCCAAAACACCCCTTCAACTCGTGAGAAATCACGGGATGAGGGGGTGTTTGTTTAGAGTTACAGTTGTGTGGATAAAATCCTTCACAAACGTGTACTTTTGCTGGTGCTTGACTTTTAAGTTATTTTGCGTACACAAATAATTGTCGATAAAGAGCAGTATCTATGTGGAATTTGGTGCTCAATTCTACTTGTCAATATATACATTTGTGTGTTATAACAACAAGTAATCGTTTGGTAACGAAATTACTGTGGAATTACACAGCGATACAAATAATTATTTTTTAATTCACCAAACTACTCTAGGAGGTAAAAGTATGAAGAAGCAAACTTGGAGCAGGCTTTGCGCACTTATGCTGGCTGTAGCCATGGTGGTTACATCTTTGCCATTTATTAATGTGCAAGCAAATGAGCCGCCTGCCGCATCCCAGCAGGTGCTCAGAGGCAACCTGCAAGGCAGTGGAGCTCTTGTGTGGCAAACCACATCAGGCACTTCCCCCGCAGCAATAGGGGTCAGCGAGAATCACATTTTTACAGTAGAGGCAAAAGGCACAGGCGCTGTTACTTTAGAAGTACATAGCGATGGCGTGTTTTATGATGCCATGGAAATTGAAATTGATAGCCCTGACTGGCGCACGTTTATGCTGGTGTCTGCTTTGCCTTTGGGCGAGGAATACACTGTAGTTATTGCAGATGACGTACAAGCTGGCGGGGCTATTTTTGTACGTAGCGTTTCGCTCGTGCAAGAGGGTAGTAATGATAATTTGCTTGCTACACCAAACTTTGCAAATGGAATGGGTGCATGGCAGACAAGTGATGCCGATGTTTGGCAGTTGTACTTGCTTGAGAATAATGCACCTGTTGTAGAGGCGGCCTTTGCGCCGGCTGATGCATCTATCGACGCGGTTGTGCTGCGCGGCGAGCTAACAGGCAGTGGCGACCATGTTATTCAGTGGGTAAACACTGGTGGCCATGAACACGATTTTGCATTTAGAGTGGAAGCCCGGGGCGTAGGAACTATAGGGTTACAATGGGCTCATCCTTGGTTATCAACACCTGTCCGTGAAAATTTTGCAATAGACTCCCCAGATGATTGGGTTTGGATTGGTCCGTTAGTATACACAAATTGGTGGGGTGGTACTTATGATGGCTGGGCACCACTATCCATCATAGATGCAGGAATACTGGGCGAAACGGTATACATTAGAACAGTTGAGGTCTTGAGAACAAATTATCACGATACTGGCACTAACCGTTTTAGGACTCCGACTTTTGATGGGCCGGACGCACCGCAAGATGGACCAGGTCCAGGTTATTGGAATTTAGGCCCTGCTGGCGATACATGGGAAATTATAACCATAGGCGATGGTAGCGGAAATAACGGCGGCGACAACGGCGAACTTGTACTCCGCGGTGAATTAACCGGCGGTGGTTCTCATGTTTTCCAGGCAACTCTTCCAGGCGGTGGCTGGGGATGGGATAGAGCGTTTGACCTTGTACTTGAAGTACGCGGTACAGGTGTTCTGGAAATCGAAACTAGAACGCACTATGGCGACGGTCCAGATACAATGACGGTTGTTAATGTGGATTATGACGATTGGACAATGGTAACTCATAGCTCTCGCGCTTGGGCAGAATTGTCCAGGGGTGTTGTTATCCGTGATGGTGGTGCCGGTACGGTTTACATTCGTTCCGCTTCTTTAATTGTTGATACTTGGGGTGCTACGGAACGTTTACTTCATACAGACTTTACAGCCGACCAATTGACGCACAATGCTTCATTAGTGAGTTGGGGAAGAACTGAAAACGGCTGGTACACCAGTGACCCTACAGTGTGGAGTATTGTAGAATTTGCAGGTGGTGACAATGGCCCGGTACTAACCGAGCAAACAGTTGCATTTATCGAACCAACCAACGACGATTGGAGCCAAATTTCAAGGGCGCATGATTTCCCAAGTATGACCAATAGAGCAGGTAGCTTGCATTTACAAGAAGGAGCAAGGTATCAGCTTGTTGTACAATATCGTTCTACAGACTTCTTTACTATTTATATGAATCCTACTCATGACTGGGATGATGGTATCTTTGGTTTTGGAACTATTGATGCGTGTCAAAATATTACAGATAACATAGCTCATTTATGGGGTGGTACTGCTGACCAATTTGGTATACGCCTGCCACTAACTAATGATGAGTGGGCGGTGGAGCGTTTTGAGTTTACAGCTAATGATATTACTCAAGTCGATTTCCAAATATACGCGCGTAATGCCCTTGGTACAGGTGAAGTTGCAATAAATTATATTGGTTTATATAGAGTGGGAAATGCCAGAACTGTTAGCTCGAACTATTTAGTTAACGGCGATTTTGAAGGTGGTAATGACCCTGTTTACAGCCAACTGTTTGCCAACTGGTCTGGCTCCGGCAGTGCTGGCAATGGTAATCACGGCGGCTGGCAGCTCCAACAAGAATACGCACCGCCAATACCAACAATTGACGATGGTGGCGACAACGGTGCCCTTGTTGAATCCACAGTTGTAATAGGTAACGTAGGTAACGGCGGCGGTGGCGACCACCAAATCGCACGTGAGCATGTGCAACATGATGGCACTGCTGGACGTCTATACCTTGAACAAGATGCCCGTTACCGTGTAGAAATCCAATATCGCTCTACAGCACCTTTTGCAATACACATGAATAGAGCAGGTCATTGGCCGGATGGCATATTTAACGGAGGTTACGCAACAGATCCGTGCGCCAATACCCAAGCACACCTGCAAAGCATTTGGGGCAACCAAATGATACAGCTCCAATCATCAGATGATGAATGGGTAACAGAACGTTTCGAGTTTACAGCGAGTATTTGGTATGCAGGCCTTAACCGTAACGCAATTCATTTCTTTATATACGATATTTTAAACACAGCAGGCCCTGCTGACCGCGTAATAATCAACTATGTAGCTCTTGTGCGCATAGATGCTCAAGGTGAAGTAATTGGCACCAACTATTTTGAAAACGGTGATTTTGAACTTGGCTTTAATAACGCCACAAACAGTTTCCACTATTGGGCTGGTCGAGGTGCTAATGGTCAAGGCGGCCACGGTGTATGGCGTCTGGCGACAATGGACGCCCCTGTAGTGCCCGAATGGGCGCGCAGCGATGGCGACCCTGGCAACGGCGGCAATGGCCCAGATCCTAGCGATCGTTTCCGTCTACCACCCGTACCACGTTTTGACCAACTAGCAGAGCATGACTCTCTGCCTCTACCTGCTATTGTTCCTCCTCAAGACCCAAGTAACCCGCCAGAATTGGGTATCTATCTATGGGATCGTAACCCCACAGGTGCAATAGGTTTTGAACAGTGGGTAGGTGGCACACCTGTAACTATAGTAGACGACTTCCAGCCTTTCTATGGTAGTTGGGAGCATATGATAAGTGATGCCCGTGCCCCTTGGTGGACAGACTGGGTAAATGACCAATCTTCTTGGGTTGGTGGTCAACCAACACGCCGTGTGGCAATAGCATTCCCGGTGTTCCCGGCAGACCGTGACAACTGGGTGCCAGATGCAGGCGGTTGGGATGGTGCAAGGGGTGCAACTCAACGTGCCTTAGACCAATTCCGCCAGGCAGCGGCAGGTGACTTTAATCACTATTACCGTGAATTTGGCGAAATGCTTGTGCACTACGGCCTAGGAAACAGTATTATCCGTTTTGGTCACGAGTTCGATGGTAACTGGTATGCATGGTCTATTAGCGTAGGCCCAGGCGGCAATACTGAGCGTCCTGGTTTATATGCAGAGGCATTCCGTCAATTGGTAAATACTCTGCGTGATATAGATGGGCAAAACTTTACATTTAGCTGGAACCCGAATGCAGCATTTATAACCAACCCGCAAATATTGCGTGACGCTTTCCCTGGTCCAGAATACGTAGACTATATCTCCTTCGACCAATATGACCAGTTTTACGGCGGTACAATTTACAACCAGCAATATCACGATGCAAACCCAACTTTTAGACGCGAGAGACAACAACAAGTTTGGAACCACCTATACAACCACCCAACAGGCTTTGCTTGGTTTAGAGATTTCTCTAACGAAATGGGCGTACCGCTTACCATTGGTGAGTGGGGCTTGTGGTGGCCGCAAGCTCCCGGACATATACACCGTGGCGGCGGTGACAATGCTTACTTTATCCGTCAAATGCACAATTTTATAAACAGTGCTAACGTCGCTTGGCATGTTTATTTTAACTTTGGCGATGTTAGCCATAGCATATGGGATCTCCACCGTCACCCAATGGCATCCCGTGAGTTCTTGCACCTATGGAACCCGCAGGGCGCACCAGCTTATTATCCGTTTGGCTGGTACCAAGGGCTGGATTGGCACGAAGTACCACGCCACGTACCGCCAGCAATTTGGCCAGGCGATATAGCTACACCAGTAGGCCAGGGCCAATATGTACTATTTGCCCGAGATGCAGAGTTTATAGGTTATGCAGGACCGCAATCCGACCCGTGGTCATTAAGTGGTGTACTTGCAGATATTTGGCGTGAACCTGCGGATGGCGGCAGTGCAATCTTCTTCGAGGCTCCATACGATAGCACAGGTTTTGCACTGGTGTATCAACCATGGGTACAAAATATAAACCACGCACAAGGCGGTAACGACCGTTTTGTTACCGTGCAAATAGATGGCGTTCCACTTATTAATCCAAACCCAGAAGCGGGTTTAGACCCTTATGTTTTCCGCTTGCCTTCCAACGGGATAATGTGGGATAACCCAAATCCGGTTACCAACCGCCCGCATAGTCACAATTACAGATATGAAGGACGCGGTTGGATAGACTCTTACGCGTATATAATTTTCCCTGACATTCAAGTTGCGGCGGGGGATGAAATATCCTTCCATATACCGGCAGGTGTGCATCATGACATGCTATGGGCAGGTGTTAAATTCGACTATATCGTATTGTTCACAGATAACCCGTTAGAAAACAATATGCCTGCAGCATACCCAAGTCATATTTGGCCAGCAATGTGGCAAGGGTGGAACCCTGTACTTGCCCCAAGTTTACACCGTCCTGGCTCTTGGGTGCCTAACCGTAGCGATTGGCCGGACGAACCTACATTGCCAATTGGTCAATTCCCGCCAACACGCGTAACCAACGCTATGAGTGGTTGGCAAGCCCTGCATGATTCTCGGATGTGGCGATTCCATAACCTTATTGCCGGACGTTCATATATTTTTAGCGGTTGGGTAAAAGGTTTGGGTGATGAAGCAACCACTAATATGTCCTTTAACTTGCAAGAAACAGGCGGCTGGGTGCGCTATGGTGGTGCTAATATTTCCATACCAAACAATGGCGAGTGGCACTTTGTAACCGGCACTGTAACAGCCAACCACACAGGAGAGCACCAGCTAGGTTTTGAAGGTGCTGTAAACGCTGAAGGCGGAGTAAATGCACTATTTGATAATGTTACCTTTAGAGACACCGTAACTGGAGATTATTTAGTTTTTGCTGATATGGATGCGCGTTTCCCGGGTGGTTGGGGCGGTATAAGACTTGACTTTGGTGTTGCCAACAATCCATATGTGCGCAACCAAGACTGGGCTATGCGTGTAGGCACCACCGCCGAATATGCCATTTATCAACTAGACTTGGCGCTGGAAGAAGATGCCGAATATACCTTTGCAATATTTGCAAGAGGTGCAGCAGGCGACAGCTTTACCGTAGAAATTTCTGACGGTAATGAAACATTTGAAGAAACATTTACCGTTTCTACTGCTTGGGAAGAGTTTGAATTCAACTTTACCCCAACTGCTGATGGCGACTTTACTCTACGAATTATCGACTTTAACCTGAACGCACCGCTATTCTTAGACTGTTTATTGTTGTATGCAGAAGGCACCAACAACCTAATCCGTAACATGGATTTTGAGCGCGGTAACCTTTACTGGACACTTAGCGCAGGCACAGAAATTATCAATTTCAGCGAGCCCGACCTTGGTCCGGACGCTATCCATGACAATTTTAGCGATACTACAATGTCTGAGCGTACAATGAACAATGTAGAAATTGTTAATACCCTTGGTGTGCCTATAAACTTGCTACCCGACCCAACATTTGCAAATACAACTGATGCCTTTACAGGCTGGTTTGGGTATTGGGATGTAAACAGAGCAAACTGGACTGTTGTTGACTTGGGCGCAGGTAATTTTGCAATAAGGGCTGATTTGGATAGCTTTAACGATGCATGGGATGAGTTAATGACCAACGTTAACGTTATTGCAGGTAGAACCTACCGCATTGGCGTAAGAGCATCCGGCACCGGAAATATGACCAGTTACATTATGCAGTCCTCACCTGGAACGTACCCTGCTGTAGAACTTACGAATTCACGCATTGCTGTAAATCCAAGTGGTCCTGCACAGGTTTTTGAGACTACTTTCACATCAAACCACACTGGACAGGTTGGCTTTACAATGCAACGTCCGGGCGGTGCAGGTACAGGTGTTGTGTACATTGAAGAAATTTGGTTGTACCTCTTGCCGCCGGAAGATGCGGCGGTACTAGAGCGTAGCGTTCCAACAGGTGTAGCAAATGTTGTGTATGAAATTAATCCAAGCTATAACATTCGCAATATTTCTATAGAGGCTGTTTTGGCAGAGAGTATAGACCCTGCGGACGCATTCACATTTGAAATAAGCAATGATGGTGGTATCACGTGGCTACCATTGCCAATTGCGGAAGTGTATCTGTTGGGCGAAACACTTGTATACGAATTCCGCACAGGCTTGCCAACAGGTAATCAATTGCGCATTAACTTTGAAGAAGTAACAGATACAGCGGACATTCGTATTACCGAAGTATTTATAAACGCCCGTGTTGCACCTGTTTATGCAGATGTTGTGGGTATGGGCGAAACGCTTCAATATGCAGGTTACGTTTATGTAGAGTTATCCACATTGGATTCAAACGCCACAATAATGTTTAGCATAGACGGTGGTGCGGCACAGCTCTACAGTGGCCCAATACGCATTACAGGCCACAACACAATAGTTGCTTGGGCAGCCGAGTTCCCGCTGATTAATAGCTTTGCATCTACTTTCCGCTTCTTTAATACAGATACGGTACGGGTAGACCGTTTGGGGCAAATTGTAGCAGCGGCAGGCAACTTTGATACTTGGTTAGACCCGGATGACGAAGCCTCTTGGCAAGCTGCTTGGGATGACGATGACCTGTGGTTATCGCAATTTAGCCGCCCGGCAGAATGGGATGTATGGGGAGGCCTTGCGGGTAGTGGTGCTGACTTTGGCTTTGCTGCAACAGGTTTCTTCCGTATAGAAAACTATACATGGCCGGACGGGCGTGTGCAGAGCTTTATGTTGACCCCGCTTGGTAACATTTACTTTAATAATGCACCAAACACAGTAAATACTTTTGAGTCATTCACCGTTGTGCAAGGGCGTGAAGAAGTGTACGCGTGGCTGCCTGATGACCCTGCATTTAACAGCGCATGGGGTTATAGCAATGTGCATGGGCGCACATTCTCTTTCTATGGTGCAAATTGGATACGTAGGCATGGCGGCACCTTTAACAGTGCAGCCTTTGCAGATGTGCAAGGACAACGCCTATTAGATTTGGGCTTTACAGGTGCTGGTGGATGGTCACTTGTTGGCATACACCCACAATTACCAGAGTTTGGTTGGTTGCATATGCCAAGCTATACTATAAGCAGCTCTCACTTGTGGGATGCTTTCCATCCAAACTTTGAAACCCAGATGCAGACTCGTTTTGCAGGACTTGTAGCAAATGCTAACAACCCAAATATTATTGGTTACTTTATGGATAACGAACGCTACTACGACCATTTGCGTGTACGTATTTTGGAAGCTGGTGGCGCAAGCAGTGGCACCCGTGCACGTTTGGGAGAAGTGCTGGAAGAACGATACGGCACAATAGCAGCCTTTAACACCGCTTGGGATTTAGAACTTGCAAACTGGAGTGCGTTCACATCCGGCGCAATTCCGCTAAATACAAACCAAGCCAGCAGTGATATGGATGACTTCTACCATATCTACTTCGACCACTTGTATGCGCGCACAGCTTATTGGTTTAACCAGTTTGCACCAAACCAATTATTACTTGGTAGCCGCCTGCACAGCCGTGTAATGCAAAATACTACTTTGGCCGATATTATCATCACAGCAATAGGGCCTCACTTAGATGCTATAAGCTGGAACTACTACGCATGGGATGTAAACCTTGACCTGATTGCACGCTACTACGCGCTAGGTGGCAACACACCATTTATTATGACCGAGTTCCACTATGGTGATATTTCTACCGGTTTAACATTTGGTGTACGTATGGCAGAAAACGAATACGAAAAAGGTAGCATGTTCCGCAACTATGTAGAAAAAATGGCATACAGCGGGCACGTTGTAGGTGTTAACTGGTTTACATGGCTAGACCAAGCACCAACCGGCCGCTACTTTGAAGGACTGGGCGGCGAAGCCGGCGCAATTGGTTTCTTTAATGTGGCTGACAGGCCGTACCGTATTTTGTTAGAGCATGTAACAGAGACAAACTTCCGAATATATGATCTTGTCTTGCGTAACGAACAGCCTCACCAACATCCGTTCCGCGAAGGGCAAGTAGACCGCGAAGGACAGCAAAACTTGTTAATACCGCGTATAGAAGGCGGCATGGATATACATGACTTATCTACTCCGTGGGAAGGTGCTGCTACTGCTGTGTTAGGCCCGCTAAACATTGTAGAGGGTGTACTAACCCACGATGTTGGTGCTGAATATTTCTTAGCATGGGATGGCGATTATTTGTATCTGCGTGCAGATATTACGCAACCTTGGCCAATGTTAAGCGGTGCTGCATATGCGGGAACTCATCACCATGACTGGCATCCATGGACGTGGGTATGGGCTGGTGATGCAGTAGAATTGTTCTTTGGCCCCGAAAATGTTGACGATGGTGGTGGCATGCACCGTACAGATGTACAATTGTTGTTTGGCGCACACCGCAACGATTCTGACCCTGCAAACCCACACACTATTAATGCATGGTACAACCGCGGACAACGCTTAGGTCCAGCGGCCACTAACTGGGGAGCAATGACAAACACAGCTTCACCCGATGGTTTGTTAGTTATGGATATTGGCGCAAGATTGTGGGATGACGAAACAGGCTATTCCATTGCTGCACGTATTCCACTTTCAGAAATTACAGGCAGAGAGCCTGAGGCGGGCGAAACACTTCGCTTTGACATGGGCTTTAGTGCCGGTGCACAAGCAAATGGTGACCGTACTCACCAGCTAATGTGGAACGGCACAGGCTTTAACTCCAGCAGCCGCGAGCGTTGGGGAACTATCGAACTGGTGGACGAATTGCCTATACTTGTAACCGATGTAACAATTGAAGAGGGCGATACTACCCTTGAAGAAGGCGAAACCATCCAGCTAACCGCAGTTATTGCCCCGGCAGATGCTACAAACCAAAACGTAACATGGGAATCTAGCAACCCAGGTGTTGCAGAAGTTGACCCAGTGACAGGTTTGGTAACAGCAATTGCACCAGGTACAGCAATTATTACAGTAACAACCGAAGATGGTGACCACGAGTACAGCATCACAATTACCATAGAAGCCTATACACCAACACCTGTAACCGGAGTAACAATACAGGGTGGTAACTTTGAAATTAATGTCGGCGCTACCCGTCAGTTGGTAGCAGTTATAACTCCGGTAGGCGCAACAAACCAAAATGTAATTTGGGAATCTGCCAATGCAAATATTGCTAGAGTGCATCCTACTACAGGTTTGTTAACAGCAGTTACTCCGGGCGTGGTTGTTGTCACTGTTACTACCGAAGATGGCGACGTTACTGCTAGCATTACGGTAACTGTGCGCAGGGCACCAGCACCGCCGGAAGATACACCAATTAGACCTAGACCAACAGACCCGGTAGACCCTCCTGCTGCAGACCCTGTTATAGATGAAACAGTAATCATAACCGCACCGGAGCAAGAAGACAGCTTAGAAACCGGCGAAGATGTAGTGATAGACTTAGGCTACGTTGTTGTAACCTTCCCAGAAGACGTAATTGATAATTGGGTAAATGAGGACGGCGAGCCTGAAGATGTTTATGTAACTATTGTCCTAGACCAAACCAACCTGCCAGCAAATATAAGCATCGACTTGTCACGCGAGGATGACACTCCGGTTGAAGTAGGAGATACACCAATAACCGTAGAGGTTAACATCACAGGCGTAGACACAAGTGAAGTTAACTACCACCGCATAGTTGCAGTGCTGGAAGACGGCACATTGGTAGGCGGCAGTTACGACCCGGAAACAGGCGTGTTTACATTCGAGACGACCGTAACAGGTAACTTTACAATCAACTACTTTGAAGATCTGCAGCGCATACACATGAATATTAACTCTATGGTGGTTACAGACCTTACCCAAGAGCGCACGGTAGCTATGGATGTAGCGCCAATACTGCAAAATGGCCGGACATTGGTACCGCTGCGTTTTGTGGCAGAAACTTTAGGTGCATCGGTTTACTGGAACGAAGCAACGTACGAAGTAACCATGATACTAGATGGCGAAGTTTTGGTATTTGCTATAGGCGAATACTTGCCTGGCATGGACGTACCGGCGCAGTTGATAAGCGGCCGCACCTATGTACCGCTAAGGTTTGTTGTAGAATATTTTAATGCTTTGGTATTCTGGAATGGCGAAACCGGAGACATAGAAATCTTGCGGATGATTACCCGCAAGGAAGATGAAGAATAAAATTTAAATTAATGCAAAAAGAACCCTGCGGCGTAGGCTGCAGGGTTCTTTTACATCTCATATGGCTTTAAAGAAGACAGGCATGTTATTGATAGTGAGGTTGTTGCGGCCTATCGGTTGTAACTGAATATTTCCTTAATCGTTTGAAAATCTCTATGTGCGGTTTCAGGTTTTACTCCTTCCCGCAGGAGGGGGATTTTTTTGTCTGCCAACAGTTTAGCTATTAATGCGTAATCAATAATGCCATCTCCAATGTGTTGCCATACCTTTTCTGTGCCGTTAAATGAGGTATCTTTAATATGAAGGGCTACAATATCATTATATAAAAGCGAAATAAATCTTTTAGTAATGCTGACGGTGGTTGTTTTGTTGCGAAGTATATTTACTGGGTCAAAAATAACTTTTAGTTTATTGCTCCCAACGTCGTCCAGTAGGCGGCGGGTTAAGGTGGCGGTATGTAGCGTGTGATCTGCCACAGGCTCTATACCTATTATTACATTTTCCTTCTCTGCATGGTCTACCATACGCAATACACTGTCCAGCAAGATATCATACACTTTTCTTCGCGTGCCGTAGAGAAGGGCTGTAGGCACTTCGGTAAGTGCGTCCGGTGGTAACATAGTAGTTTCTGTACCCACAATAGGTATGCGGAAATTTTTCGCCAAGGTTAAATTGCGCTTGAATATTTCTACATTGGCCAAGCGTTCTTGTGTGTCTGCAACCGAAGGCTCTATATAACAGCCCAGCACAGACAATGCAACAGCGTGCTTATCTGCCGCTGTAGCGATTTCTTCCATATGTGCGTCGGTTATATCGTTAAAGTGGTTGATGCCGGTTATGGCCTTGGCGGGTGCTATCTGACAGCAGTTAAAACCCACTGCGGCAATTTTTTTAAACAAAGAATCCGCATCTTGGCGGCCAAAATCATGTGCTCTAACTCCTAATAACATTCAAGTGACACCCCTTGGTTTAAGTATTTGCATAGCAGCTGGCCGAATGTGAATAGGAATGGCGCAAGCCCCTTTGCGTCGTTGTTTACTTTCGGTTCGGAAATATAGTATTCAAATGTGCCGTCTCTGTCCTTATAGTCGCCGTGGCCGGGCATTCCGCCTAAGCCTGCTACAAGGCAAATGTCTTTTAGAACAAATTTTTCTATGTCCAGTTTGTGTTTTATCAAACTATCAAAGATTGCATGGCCGTAATTAAAGTAAGGTATCGGAAGTAACCCATTGAGGCTGCCCTTCATAAAGGCGTACGCTATTGCCGCACTTCCGCTGGTTTCTAAGTAGTTACCTTCTTTATGCCCCATATTGGTAACTTGGTAAAATAGCTTGGTTTCACTATCCTGTACTTTTAGTAAGCTGTCCATTAAACACTGGAACTGTTTGTAGAAATAGGCGGGCCCAATAATTTCCGCTGTGTCTGCCATTGCCATAGCAAACCAGCCGATACTGCGGCTCCAAAAGTTAGGGCTTAGGCCGGTTGTCGTATCTGCCCAGTCTAGGCTTTTACTGTCGTCGTATCCGTGATAGTAGAGGCCTGTTTTTTTGTCTAACATTGTGTCAAACACAAAATCGAACTGTTTCACAATATCTTCTATACCGCTGCCATCGCCAAAAGTAGTTTCATACATAGCGTAAAATGGTTGCACCATGTACAAACCATCCAGCCAAACCTGATGCGGATAGTTTAGCTTGTGCCAATAATTGCCCGCCGGTATACGTGGGTGGCTATCCAGCTGAGATTTTATGAGTTTTATTGCCTTTTCATATTTTTCTTCGCCTGTATGCTCGTACAGGTCGAAAAGGACTTTACCCATGTTAACTTGGTCGCAGTTGTATTCTTCTACTTCGTAGCCCAAAATGCTGCCGTCTGGGCGTACAAAATAGTCGATATAGCCTTTTACAAAATCGAAATAATACTTGTCTTTTGTGGCGTAATAAATGTCCATGGCGGCTTTCATCATGCAGCCGTCGATGTAGTTCCACTTGGTTTCTTTCTTTAACATAGTTACTTCTAAGTTCCATGCGGGGGCTTCCGGGGTGGAGTTTTCGATTAGATTTTTTACATAATCTAAAATTTTCATTGTTGTTGCCTCCTGTCATTGTTGGTTGCTTTAGCTTTTTTAAACAGTGCCTGCCCGGTTGTGTGCAGAGCCAAAAATACGCCTGTAAACCCAAGTTTATGCGCCTCTGTAGAAACATTGCGGGTGAGTGCTGTGCCTAATAGAGATTCTTTGTTTTCAATGATTATATAAAAACTATAGCTTAGCGGGGTGCATACTATCCTAAGCTTAATGCTGCGGGTTTTAATTTCCTTCGCCTTTCTGGTATGTTTAATATCTCCAACAACTTTGCAAAAAGAGATTCTACCCTGTTTGAGTACCACATCTATGTGTGCATCATCTTTGTAAAAAATAGAAACGGTTGCCTTGCCATCTTTGGATAATAGTTCAAAATCTACTTCAAATTCGCCATTTAAAAAATCTTGACGCAGGCCGTAGAAGGCAGGGTTAGCTGTATCGTTTAAAGTGTAACCGTTGCCTGTAAGCAAGAGGCCCTTTGGGGTAAATTCGTATAGGCTGGTGTCTGGGTTGCGCAGATATACCCATTCTATACAGGGCTTAGAAAAATCCCATTCGCGCATGGGTTGAAAATGCTGGCAAATCGCCTCTCGTCCGGGTATTTCCATGTTGATTTCAACAGGCTGCGTAATAACCGGCCAGCCACCAACCCACGCTACCGGTGAGAGAAAGGTTTCACGCCCCAAGTGGTGAAAATACTGTTCTGTTTGTCTGTATCCCAGAAAAACTGCCCACCAGTTGCCGTGTTTATCTTCCAATAGGTCGGCATGGCCTGTGGCTTGTATGAGATGCCCTTTGCGGAACGAGTGCGTAAGTATAGGATTGTGAGGACACGGTTCGTACGGGCCGTACAGGTTTTTGCTGCGTGCGATTGTTACCATGTGTCCAAGTTCTGTACCGCCTTCGGCACAAATTTGGTAATACATGCCGTTGACTTTGTATATATGCGGAGCCTCGGGTGAGGCGGCGCCAATGCCGCCCCATACCGGTTTAGGTTCTGATAAAAATTCTCCGGTTTTAGTGTCAATCGGCCCCATCAAAAAGCCGGATTTATAAACGGAACGGTCGCGTGCATTACTTATAAAATGGCATGTACCGTCATCTTCAAAGAATAGAGATGGGTCTATGCCTGCTTGCGGGACTAAAATAGGGTCGCTCCAATCCCCGGCGGGGTCTTTTGCAGTTACAAAAAAGTTGCCTATTTTCGTCGTATTCGTTGTTACCATGTAAAACAAATCTTCGTGCGGGTTGTAGCGTATGGCGGGTGCGTATATCCCTTTTGATGCAGGGATATTCTCTAAATCCAGCTGGCTTTTTCTGTCCAGCACATGCCCTATCTGCGTCCAGTTAATCATGTCCCGGCTATGGAATATGGGCACGCCCGGGAAAAACTCAAATGAGGAGGTGACTAAATAATAGTCATCTCCTTTTCTGCATACGCTGGGGTCGGGATAAAACCCGGGAATAATGGGGTTGGTGTAGGTTAACATATAATCTCCAATCTAATTGCCCCTGCATCCAAACGGCATTTAACCCCAAAGGGGAGTGAAACCGTGGGCAAAATATGCCCGCAAGGGAAATTGTGCACAGCTGGCACTTGTATGTTTAGGTCAAGAAGTATATCTTCTAATGAAAGCGAAAACTCCGGTTTCTCGCAGTTAGTAAAATCTCCAAAAATAACAGCGGCAGCTTTATCAAATTTGCCGGCCATTTTCAAACCTCTAAGCATTCTGTCGCAGCGGGGTAGGTTGGTGCCCACTTCTTCTATAAAGAAAATTTTGTCCGCTGTGTCCACTTCATATTTTGTACCCATTAAAGCAGACATGCAGGACAAGTTGCCACCAATAATTTCTCCGGTTGCGCGGCCTGAAATTAACGTTGTAGGCGTGTAAGGCATTTGTATAACTGTGGGTGAATATGGCTCAAATATAAATCTCTTAAATAAATCAAGTGTAAGTTCGTCGGCGTCTTTAAAATTTGCTTCGCATGCTAAAGGTGTATGAAATGTGGCTAGCCCGGCTAGTTTATTTATAGCCGTGTGCAGAGCGGTTATGTCGGAGTAGCCGTAAAAGGGTTTTGGGTTTTTTTTCATTACATCAAAATTTAAATAATCCAGCACCCGTGCTGCCCCATTGCCACCTCGTACGCAAAAAATGCCTTTTATATCGCTGTCCAAAAAGGCTTTCATTATATCGGTTGCTCTATGTGCGTCTTCTCCTGCCAAATGCCCCCGCTGTTTAGTGCAGCTATCGTACACCTGTGGCTGTAAGCCGATAGTAGTAAAGAAATTTACTGCTGTTTTGATATGTACGTGATGCGTTACAGGGCTAGAAGGCGCAACAAGCGCAACTGCATCTCCGGGCTTTAATGGCGCTGGTAGAAACATGTACAGCCACTCCTTTAGTTTATACTTCAAATTATACAACGAAAAAAGAACTCTTGACACATAAATTATAAAATAGACTTCTTACGTAACTGTTCAATGCCATCTTTGCGAAGAATTCTGCACTATGCGTCGTTGCAAAAAAGCCTTATGTACCTTTGGGTACATGCGGTTTTTTACTCCTAGCCTAGCACAAAATTCTCTCGCAAATCTAGCATTGCCCAGTTACGCAAGAAGTCTAATAAAAAAAAGCAGCCAATGGCCGCTTTTTTATTTAACTTAATTGCCTAATACGTTTTCAGTAAAGTCTGCTAGTTCTTCAGTTAGTGCATTTGCCCATCTGTCCAATAATTCTTGAACGGAAATAGAACCGGTAAGTGCTTCTTGAATGGATGGTGCCGCTACGTTTGTGTTAATTGAAGCGTTCATAGGCAAGAACTGTGGCATGCCATTGCTGGTAGTTACAGGAGAATTAACAGCGCTGGTCATGGTTGCAATGTGGGTTGCGTCGTTAAACCAATTGTGACCCATTACGCCAACGTTAGATGGCAATTGGCCTATTGTTTCATTCCATTCGCTGTTGTTTTGCTCGTTAACCATAAAGCTGATAAATTCAAAAGCTTCTGCGGGGTGAGCTGTGTTAGCTAAAACAGCAAAACCGTGAACAGATGTGGAAAGGTTACGTGTGCCAAGGCGGCTGTATGGCATTGGAATTGCTTGGTACATATTTTCGTTGCCATCAAAAGCTTCTACGTGGTTTGCATGAGAACCTAGGTTATGAATCATAGAACCTGCGATACCTGCGCCAAAGTCTGCTGTAATTTCCATATGCCCGGCGGTTAGGCCGCTTTCAGGTGCATGGGTAAGGAAAAGGTCGAAGTAGCGTTGTACAAATGCCACGTTGTGCGGGCGGTTAATTGTTGCAATGCCATTTTCAAATGTAGGCTCGCCGCTGTAGCTGTGAATCATTTCAAATAGCGTAGGAGCAGAACCTGCGCCGCCGCGGATTGTGTGACCAAAGCGTACTTGGCTTGGGTCTGTCATTGCTTCTACAGCGTTAAAGAAATCGTCCCATGTCCATTCTAGTTGGTTGGTGATACCTTGCTCTGCCAACCAGTCGTTACGCACCCAAATGGTGTGGGTGTTGGATGTAGCAGGCAGCATGTGCAAGCGCCCGTTTGCTTGGTCTAGGTTACGGATTTCTTGAATTAAAGCGGGCACCATTTCGTTACGGCCTGCCCAGTTGTTGTACATGCCGTCTAGCTCATACAGTTCGCCGCGTAATACAAGGCCAGCTACCCAACCGTGCAACAAGTCGCTTATGTCCGGTTGTTCGCCTGCGGTGATAGCTACGTTAAGGCGGTTTAGTGCGTCGTCTTGAGGGATGGGTGTGAAATTTACATAAATGCGGTCTTGAGACTCGTTAAAGGCTCTTACATGGCTTTCCATTACAGGAAGGCGGATAGGGTCGGAGTTGATGATCCAGTATTCAAGTCTTACAACACCGTCATCATCTTGACCGCAAGCGGCTACAACACCCAATGCAAGAAGTAGCAATAAGGGCAGGAACAAAAAATTTTTAAATTTTGACATTTTTCAGTCAATCCTTTCTTTATACCCTCGGATTTTTGCACAGATGAATTTGTGTGAAAATCCTTTCGGGTTTTAACCTTTTACACTGCCTGCTGCCAGGCCTGTAATAAGATATTTTTGCAGGTAAATAAACATAACAAGTGCGGGCACAAGCGCAATTATACTGCCGGCGGCAAGTATGCCGTGGTTAACAGTATATTCGCCAATAACTGCCCGTAGCCCAATGGGCAACGTAAAGTTGCTGCGGCTGGTCATAAACATAAATGCATATAGGAACTCGTTCCACACACCAACAAAGGAGAATGCGGCCGTGGCAACAATTCCCGGTAATAAAAGTGGAATGACTGTTTTGAAAATGGCGCCTATGCGGCTGCAACCGTCTATTGCGGCTGCTTCTTCAAGCTCTACCGGAATGCCAGATACAAACCCGCGCATAAGGATAGAGTTAAACGAAAGCTGCATGGTGGTGTTAATAATGACCAAAGAGAGATGGTTGTTTAGAAGGTTCATGCTGCGGAAAATCATAAACAGGGGCAAAATTAACATAGCCGCCGGAAGAAACTGGGTTGCAAGCATCATAAACATAAATGCATTTTTGCCCTTAAATTTAAACCGGCTTAAGGAGTAACCAACAAATATTGAGAAGAAAGTGATAATGGCAACACTAATAACGGCAACAAAAAGGCTGTTACGGAAATACATATTAAATCCAACAACATCCCAAGCTGTGACGAAATTAGAAAACGTAAGCGGGCTAGGGAGGTAGCGAATAGGAAGGGATATAATATCTCGCTCGAACATTAACGATGTTCTGAGTGTCCAGTAAAAGGGGAAGAGTACGAACGTGAGGATAATAGCCATAGGCAAGTAGAACAAGAAAATCTTTTTAATAATGTGATATTTGGGTTTCATCTTCTAGTCCTCCTTGCCAAATCTGCTGGCTTTAAGATAAACAACCGCAAATATCAATAATATAAAGAACGAAACGGTAGCAAGGGCGGAACCGTAACCAAAGTTTTGGTCTGCGACTGCTGTGTTTACAATGTACATAGTAAGTGTGGTAGTTGCGCGTGCAGGGCCGCCGTTTGTAAGGTTCATAATCAAGTCTACGGCGTTAAATTCCCAAACTGTGCGTAGCAATGTGGCAAGTATTATGGCTTCTTTTAGGTGAGGCAATGTAATAAATCTGAATTTTTGCCAAACACTTGCACCGTCTACATCGCAGGCCTCGTACAAATCCGGCGATATGGTTTGCAGCCTTGCCAGTATCATAATGGCAAAGAACGGAACACCCCGCCAAATACCGGCCGCCGCCACTGCCCCAAACACATAGTCCAGGTTTGCAAGCCACGCAATGTGGGAAGTGATAAGCCCAAGGTCAAGCAAAATGGCATTAAGCACGCCTGCATGCTGGTGGTATATCATGCTCCACATCATGGCTGTTAAAACGCCGCTTATTGCCCAAGGGTAAAACATGATGGTGCGCACCAAACCCCTTAGTTTAAACGAGCGGTTAAGCATAAGCGCAATAACCATACCAAGCCCAAGCTGGAATACCAGCTGAGTAAGCACCCACTGTAGGGATATGACTAAACTACGCCAAAAGACAGTGTCGTTTGTAAAGATATTGACGAAATTAGAAAAACCAGCGGGGCCATCCCGCCACGGTGCCATCAGATTTTGATGTTGAAACGCATAGTAGAATACATTGGCTACGGGATAAAAAAGGAAAACGGCGATTAAAATAATTGCAGGTGCAACAAACAAATAAGCCAGAAAGCCTTCCCTTTCCAGTAGTGATTTTTTCTTGCCCTTTTTATTGTCCATTGTAGAGTGCCACTCCGTCCGTGTTTTAGGAATTTTGATAAGTGTATTGTAAAATACCTGCGTGTATTTGTCAATTCTTACAATAAAAAAAGTGTCTTGTAAACACCTTTTATATAAATCATATCAAATCACTTCTTGAACGCAAATAATAATGCGCTCGTCCATTAAATTCTGCGGGCGTAAATCCTGCATTGATTAATGCGTGCGTGCGCTTTACTGCCTTGCTTATTGCTTTTGTGGCTATACAGTTCACATTAAATAAATCGTAGAAGTTTTTGATGCTTACGCTCAGTAGCTCATCCAAAAATACTTGCTTTTCGTATTTCGAGGCAAGGTCAATACGCAATATACCTGTGCCGTCTTTGCTGCCAAACATTTCAACTGTGCCTATTGCTTTGTTTGTTGCTTTATCTACAACGGCAAATCTAACATAGGCTTCTTGCGAATATTCCATTAGCCAAAATTTAATGTAGCTTAGCATTTCTTCTTGCGTGGTGAAATTGCAATTGTGAGGAAAGCCGTCAATATTAAATAGCTCTTGCGCTTTTGGGTCGGAATAACAAACAAGCAGGTCGGTTGCGTCTTTTTCGGACACAAGCCGCAGGGTGAAATTGGTGGTTTCGTATATAGGGCAATGCTTGTAGGGCATGGCCGCAATAACCTCTTCTAAAAATATTTTCTTATCAAACTTACCGTTTTTCTTGGCTTTTGTGGCTCTTATTGTATCTATGTCCGCACTCAGAAATCCTTTGGCTTTTTTGATGGCATCCAAAACTTCCAGTATGTCGCAAAACTCTTCAATAGAGCTATCTTCAAGATATTCGGTCACTTCTTCAAGCAGCTTTTCTCCAAGGCAAGAGATGTATTCATCATCAGAAAGCACCCTTGTAATTGGCGTTTTGCCCTGCCCAGTGATGATGCTTGGTATGTTGTCACGGACGAGTTTGTTGTATTTTAGGGTCATCGTATTTGCTCCTTAGTGACAGTGACGTCACCGTTTTGTCGTTTTGGTCAAAAGCTTACCCGCTCGCCATGCGGGCGAAGCCCGTGGCAAAGCCTATACAGCGGGTTTTCCGCTATAAACAAATTCCTCTGCAAGTGCGTACAGCTCATCATAATTCACATTTTCAAAGCAAGTAGTGTCAACAGTTATTACTTTTCCGATTCCAAATTCACCAAGGCGTGTGGCAATACAGTAATTTTTTATAGAATCTTTGTCCGTAGCCCTGCCGTGCGTCCAATGGCGTTCATTATCTCTGTTAAAATATCTCTCGCTTATAACATCAAGTTCGCCTCTGAATACAAATGTAAGGCATTCGCAGTTATACTTCTCAAGCAAATCTTCAATTTGCTTGCTTTCGGTAGCGGGTAAGGGGTAATGCTTTTGAAAGTTGCTTTCAAGTATGCAAACTTTTCCCGCATGCAAAAACTGCTCTGCTATATGTAGCATAAGCGTAAATGTGGCCGCGCTGGCTTTTTTATCACGGTTTAGCAACTCTTTATTTTCTTGCCCAAAACCATCGGACATCACTTCTTTAACTACATCCTTATTGAAACAAGGGATGTTCAACCGCGTGGATAACGCTCTGGAAAATGTAGACTTGCCCGCAGCAGGATAGCCTGCTACCAAAATGATTTTATTCCTCTTCGGCATCTTCCGGCTCCAACACTTCAATAATACATTCCGTAGCACGCCGCTGGTCTACCTTTGTTACCCTCACCAGCAAATTCTCAAACGTAAACGAATCGCCTTTTTCCGGTATGCGTCTTAGCATATCCATTATCCAGCCGCCAACGGTGTTAGATTCGGACTCGCCTTTTACGTCAAAATACTCAAACATGTCGTTAACATAAGCGGTACACAAAATTTTGTGCTTGTTTTTGCCTAAATCTTTAAACTCTTCGATCACTTCGTCATGTTCGTCCCAAATATCGCCGACCAAACGCTCCAAAATATCGTCCATGGTTATAATGCCTTCTGTGCCGCCGTATTCGTCGGTTACGATTGCTATATGGCTTTTCTCTTCCTTCATAAGTTTCAAAAGCTCTTTAACCCTTGCGCTTGTTACTGTAAACACGGCAGGGGTTATTATATTGCTGAGTTCTTCGCCCTCGGATGCTGTGTAGCGCAAAAAGTCTCTTATGTGCATTACGCCCTTTATGTTGTCCAGCGAATCTTCATACACAGGCAGGCGGGAATATCCGCTTTCAATAAATTGCTTAGAGATATACTCTTTGTCCGCAGTGATTGGAATGCTAACAATTTCTACCCTTGGGGTGATTATATCCCACGCACTAAGGTCGTGAAATTCTATTGCGTTGGTTATAAGTGCAGAATCTTCTTCGTTAAGTGAGCCGTCCTTTTCGGCTTCTTCTACCATGAAGATGAGTTCCTGCTCTATTTCTTCTTGCTCTTCTTCCGCTGTTTTTTCTTCTTCGTTTTTGTTTAAACCGGACTGTAGCGCATTTTTCATTTTTACAATGCCGCTGTTTATTGGTTTTAAGATAATCATCAACAGGCGCAGGAAAGGTACGCTAAAGATGATAACGCTTTCGGGGCTTTGTTTTGCAAAGCTTTTGGGGAAAATATCGGTTAAAACAATAACAATGGCAGAAATTATAACTGTGGAGAAAAGATAACCCCATTCGCCAATAAGGCGCACAAAAAGCGCAACGGACACAGTGGCCGCAGCGATAGCTACAATGTTGTTGCCTATAAGCAATGTTGATATAACCTCGTCAAAACGGTTTTCATATAAATTAGAAACTTGGGCGGCACGTTTGCCGCGTTTGCCGCCAGCTTCCGCAATGTTGCGCAGCTTCGAGCGGTTAACGGATGCAAACGCCATTTCGGTTGCACTAAAGTAAGTGCCAAAAAGCAACAAAACTAAAAGTGACGCTATTGATAAAAAATTTTGAACAATTATGGAATCCATTTGGATTTAAACTCCCTATCTTTTTTCTGCTATAATAGTTTATGTATCTTAGACTGTGTCTAGTATAGCGGATTTTACCCCATTTTACAAATTTTAAGGGAGCTAAAGAAATGGAATTATTATTTAAAAACATAACTGTGGTTACAATGGATGACAAGCATCCGGTATTAAAAGGCGTTGATGTTGGTGTAACGGGCACCAAAATTACTTATATACAAAAAAGCGGCGATATTGCGCCGCATGCAAAACGAGTGATAAATGGCCAAAATAAAGTTTTAATGCCCGGGCTGTACAACTGCCACAGCCACGGTGCAATGGTTATGTTCCGTGGCCTTGCAAACGACCGTACCCTTGAAGATTGGCTGTTTAACCACATATTCCCCGCAGAAAAAAAATGGACGCCTGCGCTTTTGCGCACAGGTGCCACGTTGGCCATTGCAGATATGATTTCTTCTGGCACGGTGTCTTTTTCCGATATGTACTCTCTGATGGATATAACCGCACAAGTTGCGGACGAAGTAGGCATAATGGCGAATATATCAAACGGAATTATAACTTTTGAACATGACTATATTTTTGCTAAAGACCATGTGTACGCCCAAATGGCAAGCGCTATGGAAGCGTACCATAATAAAGGCGACGGCAGAATAAAAATTGATGCATCTATTCATGGTGTGTACACGTCGCCACCTAGTGCATGGGCGCAGGTGCTGGAGTTTGCGAAAGAGCACAAGCTAGGCATGCATGTTCATCTTTCGGAAACAAAAACGGAGCATGGAGGTTGCATAGAAAAGTTTGGCGCAACGCCGACGCAAATTCTTAACCAAAACGGTGTTTTTGATGTGAATACAACTGCCGCGCATGGCGTGTGGGTAACGGAAGAGGATATAAAAATACTTGCAGAGAAAAATGTAAGTGTAGCACATAGCCCTGTATCTAATTTAAAACTGGCAAGTGGCTTGGCTCCCGTGCAGCAAATGTTAAATGCAGGGGTGAATGTGACTGTTGGCACCGACGGCATGGCATCGAATAACTCGCACGATTTGTTTGAAGAATTGAAAGTAGCGTCCGTTTTGCAGAAGTATAAAATGGACGACCCCACGGTATTGCCCGCATACGAGGCCTTGAAAATGGTAACGGTTAACGGTGCAAAAGCCCAAGGCAGGGCAAATGAGAGCGGCATAATTGAAGTGGGCTTTGATGCGGATTTAGTGATGCTGGATTTTGATAACCCAAGGCAGGCAGTGTGTTATGACCCTGTGTTGAATATTGTATATTCTACAAGCGGGCGAGATGTTGAAATGACCATTTGCCGGGGCAAGGTGCTGTACGAAAAAGGAGAGTTCACCACTATTGATATAGAAAAAGTGCTGTATGAAGCACGGCAGGCACAGGAGATATTTGAGATGTAGTCTCATTTTTGTTCTTTTGGTGAAAAGCTTACGCAGCCGCTTGTGGCGCGCATTAGAGGCGATTTTTGCTAAGGGAAATAGGCCACGGATTACACGGATAAAAGCTTTGATTAACACGGATTAAAGAAAATAGATTTTACGCCGTAGGCATCCGTGTTAATCGGTTTTTAATCCGTGGGCAAATCTTTTAGAAAATTTTTTTGACAGCAAGGCCGTTTACGTATATAATTCCTTTTGCATTGCCCGAGTGGCGGAATGGCAGACGCGGCGGACTCAAAATCCGCTGAGGTTAAACTCGTGGGGGTTCAAGTCCCTTCTCGGGCAGATTGTAACACCTAAAAAACCTTTGAAATCCAACGTTTCCAAGGTTTTTTTATTTGCTAAAATTCTGAATTCTGCCCTCTAGGGGAAAACTAGGGGAAAATCACTGAAAACAAAAACACGTAATTACAACGAATTACGTGTTATCACCAGTAGATTTATAGAATTTATCTATTTGGTTTGCAGCCTTTTTTCTCGAGATTTTATCATGTCAAGGTTACAACTAAAAGGCAATTATGGGTGTTCGTCTAAGCAAGAAGAAAATGTGCTTATGATGTTTAAAGGCATAGATGAAACATTGGAAGGCCTTAGTGTGCTAGATAGAAATCTAGTTCAACATAAAAAATTAACTGTATTTTGAACTCAGCATTGTTTGGTGTATAATATAAACAACAGGATAGATGTATTAAAAAAGTGACGAGATTAATCGCATAACAGAGGTAATGCAATGCGTAAACTAAGATTGTATCTTGATACATCAGTTATTAGCCATCTGTTTGCTGATGACACGCCCGAGAAGATGCAGAGAACCAAGGTAAAGTCAAATGCTTGAAAAATTAAACGAAATAACATTTCAAGTTTTAGCTGAAACTAGAGAGATAAAGGACTTGGCATATGAATACCTTAGAAACAACCGCAGGAAATTGTGCGACAAAAACGGCTTAATATCCACCATGAGGCAGCTAGAGAAATGCAATGGTGTGTTGAGATTTGTGAACGATAAAGAAAAGGGTGATTGTATGAGGACGTACACTATAAGAATGTTATGGGATGATGGGGTTTGGTATACCAGTACAGACTCTCCTTTGTCTCTAACATTAAATTCAACGTCATATGATGAACTTGTTGAGCGTGTTCGCTTGGCCGCACCGGAAATGATAGAATTAAATAGCAATTACACGGGTGAGATACAACTCGTGTTTGTTTCGGAGCGTAGAGAAATGGTATCTGCATAATGGCAGACTATACAAGACAGGTTAAAAAAATATTAAAGAATAATGGATGTAGCTTTGTGCGGGAAGGCAAAGGCGACCACGAAATTTGGCACTCGCCTGTTAATAATCAAAAGTTTGCTGTAGATGGTAAGATTATTAATCGGCATAGTGCCAATGAAACATTAAAAGATGCAGGGTTAAGAATTAAAGTGTAGTGTTTGCAGGCTTTCTGAACAATCAGAGAGCCTGTTTTGTTTGACAACAAAAGCTGCAATAAGTAAAATGTTGAAATATGTTAGGGCGTGAAATGGGTCATTAAAGGAGGCGTTGGTATTGAAGTACGTTAAATTTGGACTACATCCCCTTGCGGAAGAGCATATTGTAGACAGGTGGACATTTGAAAGGGTGACAAAAAGTAAGCACCCGTGGCAAATGGGTATAGGTGATGACAAAAAGGAATACGCTATTTGTCCTGCTTGTAACAATCCCGTGAGGTTATTTGGGCTGTATAAGAAAATGGATAAACAGCCTTATGGCGCACATACAGGTAAAACTATTGAGGGCAGCGAGCCTTTGCTCCCAAAACATAACGTTGAAAACTACGAATACTGCCCTCTATCTCGAAAGGGAAAAAGGGTTGGAGATAAAGACGCGAGGCACAGCAATCCAACAGACATTCAACTTGCGGTTTACGATATTCTAAAGAACAATTTTCATAAAGTAGTGTATGTTATTGAGCGCGCATTAAAGTTCAAAGGTAGTAATGCTTTTTGGGAAAAGGCATTAAAGAGTTTTATTGAAAGCAAGGCATATCTCTACCCGTGGATTACTATTGCTAATTGCCCTTGGATGCTGTGTTTTTTTGGTGTTAATAACCTTGCACTTTACAAACAAGGCATATTAATTAACAGTTCGTTATATGACTGCATTGAGGAAAACTGCAAAAACGCCAGGTTTATCACGATAAATGACGAGCCGGAGTTGGCCACTTTAGAAAACAATGGCAGTTTTCTAGACACTGTTTCTTTTAGGTTTTCATCACATAATAGCCACTTAGAAGATGACCAAAACTTAATCGAGACCATACAATGGTGCATAAATTTTGGTTCAAAAGACCCGAAAGAGATATTTAACCGGAAAATAACCGTTAACCAAAAGAGTTTTAAAGCTATTTTGGGTCATAAGTGGCAGGGCATTGACGCAAGGTGGCGGCACCTGTGTAACATGGCTGAAAAGTTAATGCCGCCGCTATCGCAAAGTGTGATGTGATAGGCATAACGAGAAATTTCGCCGTGCGACTAAATGGTAGTTGCGTTGTTTTTCCTTTTCACGTATACTACAAGCAGGTGATGATATGAGTAAATCAAATAAGCTGAGGGCTCGTCTTTTGAGCAAGCCGAGTGACTTTACATTCAAGGAATTGGAAACACTTCTCTTAGGTTTGGGATTTAGTTTGTCAAACGCTGGAGGCACTAGCGGTTCTGCTGTTAGGTTCATAAATAAAGATAATGGGCATGTTATCCGCCTACACAAGCCGCACCCTAAGCCGGAATTAAAATCATATCTCATCAATAATGTGATAAATGAATTGCGGAAAGGTGGTTATTTAAGTGAGAAATAATACGCTTAAATACAAAGATTTTTTCGGAAGTGTTGAGTATTCTGCTGTTGATAATTGTTTTTTTGGTAAAATTATCGGAACAGCAGACCTTGTTACCTTTGAAGGGGATAGTGTAGTAAGCCTTAAAGATGCTTTTGTTGAGGCAGTAGAAGATTACATTATCCTTTGCAAAGAGGTGGGCAAGGAGCCACAGAAAACCTATAAGGGGTCTTTCAATGTTCGTATTTCACCGGACTTGCATAAAGAGGCGGCAGTGTTAGCAAGTAGAAAAGGAATTTCACTCAATGCTTTTGTAGAGCATTCAATCTATAACGCAGTTAGATTATGAGTTTTTGAAAATTACGAACAACAAAAAAACGCTCGAAAATAGCGAATATTTTCGAGCGTTTTTTATATGCTAAGAAATTGCTTCGCCATTTTGCTGCAGCCTGCTATCGGTATGTAACGGCCTATTGTCCAGCATATTATCCAGCATAAACGAAAGCAAATTAAACTGGGTGCTTGTAAAGGTTATGTCTTGGTTGCCAGCCGCCAGTTTATACATGCAAACGGTGGCATTGCCGTATGTTAATAATGCCTGCTGCTTTAGGATTGGGGGATTAACCGCCTTAGGTTTAACCAGCAGTGCATTGATATGTTCAATTAGCTTTACATGGATGTTATCTTCACACCTAAAGGCTAACAAGTTGCCGTCTTCAAAATATTCTATTTGCAACCCCTCGTTTTTTGAAAATAACGGAATAACGTTGCGAATAACAGAGGCATTATCAGCAATGTAAATAAGCGTATTCATAGATATTACCCTTCCGTATACCTGTTTAGAAAAAAACACCCCTCACTTCCGT
>Ga0123355_10001744_pt1 | contig 30391 bp, 22 predicted proteins | sample TergutEmb28metaG_3_FD_89872 | JGI IMG/M metagenome (GOLD analysis project Ga0123355, IMG submission 89872) | Embiratermes neotenicus P1 segment gut microbial communities from Petit-Saut dam, French Guiana - Emb289 P1 | ecosystem: Host-associated > Arthropoda: Insects > Digestive system > Gut ... | reverse complement strand
CTCATTGAAGCAACCATTCCGCCAGCATAAGCAGCCGAACCCTCAGCCGAAATATTGCCTAAAGTATAACTAACTTCAATTTCGAGATTGCCTATTTTATGGCCAATCATTCCTCCAGCTCGGGCGACACCACTACTTGTTGCCGAAATATTACCTGAGGTATAGCTGTAAGATATTACTATCGTTACAGCTTGGTTATTGTTTTCGCCAACAAAACCACCTACGTTAGATGTAGCTGCTGTACCTGTGGCGGTATTGGTGGCATTGATGTTTCCGCTAACAAACGAGTTATGAATTATAAGCTCGTTTGTTCCTCCCTGACCAGTATACATTCCAACAAAACCACCAGTGGTCATATTAGCACTGACATTGGCAGATCTGTTCAATCCATCTGGACTGATGATAAGACCCAAGTTTTTTATTGTCGCAAACTGGCTAACGCGCCCGAATAGTCCAAAATGCTGAGAAGTATCGGTGGGTGCGGCATAAAAATTACTGATAGTATGCCCTTGTCCGTCGAGAGTTCCTCTAAAGATGTTTATTGGTGTCCAAGCTGAAGTCAGAACAATGTCGGCGGTCAAATAGTAATAACCTGATGAAGTGTCAGAGATAGCCCTAAGTTGCGCCTCTGTAGAAATCGGTACCGCATGACCTGGAAGATTCCTGTCTATTGGTGCAAGAAACACTCCATCAGTTGGCAAACTGTGTGAGGCAAATGCCATTGGTGCCTCCATAGGCATTATATCCAATGGTGCAACAAACACTGTGATAATAGGAAGTGTCACTTCTTCCGCTAGTACATACTTCTCTGGTATTACCGCTGTAAACTCATAATAGCCAGAAACATATGCGTCGAATTCAGGATAGCTTTCCCAAGTTACGCCTTCAATGTTTATTGGTAACTCTATTATGACTTGTACTAAGTCTTCGTCTGGATTCTCAGTTGGAACTTCAACTGGAGTTTCAATTGGAGTATCAACTGGAGCTTCCTCCACTACATAAGTTTCAGATTCTGTTTCATAAATATTTTCCGTTGAGGCTTCACCATAACCGTTCCACTCTATTGCTGGAGGAGTGGTGACCTCTCCCTGGTCTTCATCTACACCAGTATCAGTGTCAGGTTCTAAGTCTTGTTCCGGCTCTAGGTCTTGTTCCAGCTCCAAGTCCTGTTCTGGTTCTAGGCCTTGTTCCTCCTCAATAATAATGCGTATTGTAGCATTCAACTCAGTTGGAAGATTTAACTCCAAAAGCTCTGTACCAAATGCTACAGTTTGTTCTGCCACTTCGTCATCCAGCGGTTCAATTGCAACTATTTCTCCAATTGTAGGAATAGTTGTGTTTTGTGCAAATGCTGTGACGTGCATTGTGCTGAACACCATGACAATAGCAAGTATCATTGCTATATGTCTGGAAAGTGGACGGTTTTTCCTCATACTCATCTGCTACCTCCCTTAATAATATTTTTTTGCTCGGGATTATGATAACGCAACGTATACATGTTGTCAATAGCCTAATAAAAAAAGATAACGCAACGTTTTCATATCCTTAAGAAATTTTGGGTATAAAAATACCCACGAACAAAAATATTTACCGCATTAGTACGGCATTTTTCATTCGTAAGGGCATTATAGAGGGTATTTTTTAATTTATCAACCGTTAAATTGCTAAAATTTTGTTACACTAACATCATAATACACATTTGAACAAGTCCGGCTCCCCCTACTGCAAAGGCAATATTTGCGCGAAAATTCCAATAATATAACGCGCTTAAATGTCCTGGAAGCTGAAAACCAGAAGTCAACAACCCATTATTAAACAAAAACAACCCCCATGCTTGCCACCCTTCTCCTGCATGAGCGGGCATCCACAAATCAATATATAGATTTTGCATAAAGTACATGGTCACTGCTCCACCAACTAGGACAACAGCAACCAGTAAAATCCAATCAATTCCTTTTTGTGTTTGTTGTACCAGTTGATAAATATAGCGAAACATAAGAATGAAAAAAAACAAACCCGTCATTGCCAGTAAGATTTGTCCTCGCAAAAAAATGCTATTGATATAAGCACCAATATCAATAATGGCATAATTATGTGGAAGTCGGCCTGCCGATTCTAGCAATTCAACCACGCTAAAATGCGCGCCTAGCATGTTATACGTTTCAGGACGCAGATATAAAATATCCGCTACCACTCCTTCTGCCGAATCTGGACGCAAAACCCAAGCAAATCCACTAAGAATCCCACGTGGTTCTATGGGGTCTTTTACTATTCCCGATACTGTATAAATCTGTTGTTCATTAATAAACACTGGCAATCCAATCACATCAACATTGCCAAACAAGTCCCAGGCCAAAGATTCGCTAAGTATAATCGAACCCTCATCACGCCATGAACCGCCATAAATAAATGGCATAAAAACCAAGTCTCTATACATTTCTCCGGTTTCTGTAATATGGGCAAATACCGAATGAAGTTCGCTTTGCACCGTGCCAATGAACCAACGTTCAAGTTCAATATGTTCATAACCCTCAAAATCGCTTACATAGAATCCCCTGCTTTGCAAAGGTATTACACATATAATACCCTGATACATATGCCGACCCGCTTGAGAATGTGCCTGTCCTATATAGACAATGGCGCATAATGTTAACAATAGGCTAACAAAAAACACGAATTTCTTCATTGGTCGGCCACCAGTCTGACCCTGCTACCATGCGCTATGGGACGGTCGCTTTGCATAATAATTGCCCCGCCAGGCTCAAGAAACATCCAAACTGAAGATGTTCTATCGCCGCGTTGCCCAACTTGTATACGCAATTGGCGTGCGAAATAGCTATAGCCCAACAAAGTATTTCGTTCTTGTTCTGCATATAGTATAAAATATCCATGCTCATCTTGACGAATGGCCGAATTTGGCAATATCATGCTAAATAATTCCGAAAAACGTTCCATTATTACAGTTACACCTTCGCCGCCTGTTACTTCTCTCTCAGTTTGGAATGTTATTTCTGTACGCAAACGGCCTTGTGAAGCTGTCATACGTCGTATTTCGCCGCGCAACCCAAACTCACTTAACGAACGTATATCAACCCTTACGGGCGTACCCAATGGCAAAAAGCCCATGCTTTCGGGGAAATACACTACTACAGTATATAGATTGTCGTATATAACACCTGTACGCATAATTAGGCGATTGCGTTCTACTCGCATACCGTCTTCTAGCTCGCCTAAAATCTCCCATACTGTGCCAGGATGTTCGGCATATGTTGTTATTATTCCACCTTCTGTTATTTGTGTGTTAAGCCGTGTTATATTGCGACGAATTTCAGTTTCATCCACGTTAAAAAGGTTAATCTCATGTTGAAGGCGGCCGCGTTCGGCTTCAAAGGCTTGTTGTTGCTGTGCTATATCAAAGCTTTCTTCAATTGCGGCACGCTCAACTGCTTGCTGGTGTGCCGCTAAAGTGGCTTCGCGTTCTTCTGCATTTCTTTGTCGGTTACGACGATAACCTTCTATCCGATTTACAATTTCAGTAACGGTATCCAGCGACACAACTCCCGCTTCAAACAAAGAACGCTGTGTTTGATAGTCTGCCTCTGCACGTTCAATTTCTATTGCAAGACGGGTATCTTCATGGTCAAATCTTGCAATGTCCGGAGGTGTTATAGTTGTAGGGCGTAAAGTACTAGGCGTTAAATTTTGCAGTTGAGTTTGTGCATTGGAACGATTTAACAACACCCTATCAAGACGAGTTTGTTCACTTGAAAGCTGAATACGTAAATCATCCACTTCAACATAAATGCTAAACAAAGCATCACCAAGAGCAATTGTATCCCCTTCCTGTACCGAAAAGTGAATCTGCCCTCCATGTGCTGAGTACAATGTAATATTTTCATAAAAATCTAAAATGCCTTCGGCACGGTTTACACTGGTGATTATGCCATCTGAGGCAAAGCCTACCGTTACGCCAGGCAGATTAATAGAATATATAGTATTGGAAAAAAAGGTAAGAAACAGCACAATCCCTAGCCATATCGTGCCTAGCCGCATTATTATTCGCTTACGTGAACCCATAAACTATTTCACCCCTGATAATTGTATTCCTTCTACCATAAACTCCTGTCCGTATAAAAACACAAACGCGGTAGGCAACAGATAGAAAAATGAGGCCGCAAATATAAATCCAGTCCCATCCATTCGCATCAAATATACCGAAAGCGGCCATTGAGAAATGCCCTGTAAAAAAATCAAGGGTTGTTCTACCAGGTTCCAGTTTTCGATAAAAGTCAGCATCATCAAAGCTGCTAATGCAGGCTTAAACAGCGGAGCGACTACCATAAAAATAATTCTCAAATGCCCTGCACCATCGATTTGTGCCGCTTCGATATAGTCGCGAGTAAGTCCGCGCAAAAACTGCCGCATTAGAAAAACGCCAAATGGGTTGAAAATACCAGGCAGTATAATCGCCCAGCGGCTTCCGTTAATCTCTAACCATTCCGCCACAATAAAATTAGGCACTAAAGCAACCTGCAAAGGCATTAACATTATTACAATGTAGACTAAATAAAGTACTTCTTTCCCGCGCAAATTGCTCATTTCAAATGCGTATGAAGCGGGCGCGGCTATAAGAATTTGCCCCAACATAATAGGCAGAGCCAAAGCAAAAGAATTCCAAAGCATACCCAGATATCGGGGATAATGCAATAGCAAATCAATATATTGCCTAAATGTCACAAAATCAGGAATCAACGAAAGTCTAACAAAGTGTATTCCATCCACCGCATGTGAAACATTACCTGGTCTTACCAGATGAGTATAACGATTGGCAACCTCAAAGCTCTCCATAAAAGAATGTGTAAAAACAATCAGAATGGGAAACAGAAACAAAATCGCCAGAAAAGTCAGTATACTCCATAATGCAATATTTCTAATGCCATTATTTATTCTAATCATATTATTCATAGTAAATTCACCTTGCGTTGTGCAAAAAATAATACAAGTACAACCACGATTATCCCTATGGATAGGATATATGAAGCCGCCGCCAGACGCTGATAATTTAGCACTTGAAAGAGATTATTCATATAGTGTTGCAACATGTAAATACTCATATGAGGATGCGCTCCAGACAGTAGAAAAATTTCTCTAAATGAGCGGAATGATTGTACAATTGACATCAAAAACACCATAAAAGAGGTGGGTATAAGGTACACAAGTGTAACAGAACGAAACTGCCGCCATTTGCCCGCGCCCTCTAGTGAAGCATATTCATAGTAATCTTTTGGGATAAGATTTAATCCAGCTTGAAATAATACAACGTTAAACCCTGCGTTTTTCCACATAAAGATTAGCAGAATAATCACCCGCGCCCATTCGGTATTAAGCCAATTTATTGGTTCGTGTGGAAAAAATGTTCCGTTAATAACCCCATTAATACCAAATAGGCTTTCCCAAAAATGCACCACCGAACCAGAAGGCACCACCAACGGAAGAAGAAAAAACAATCCAAATAAATCTTTATGCCTACCCATCCGGTTAAGCATGGTGGCAATCCACAATGGAAATATCATATTGATAGGCACACACAAAGCTATAAAAATTAATGTATTCCTAATCGCCAGCCGAAACGCACCATTATTTATTGTGTCGGTGAAATTCTGCAATCCCACAAAATTCCGTCCAACAGGGTTATCAATCAAGGCCATTTGCAGTGAAACTGCAAATGGCACTAGAAAGAAAATCATCAAGCCAATTATGCTTGGTAAAGCTAATAGTATGAAAAGTAGCTCCGTGCGTGTGGTGTGACGTATGCGCATCTTATAACTCCAATAACGCTAATGTAATACGGTTCTGCAAATCAGCCGCCGCTTGCGCTGAGGTTAGCAAGCCTTCATGATGCTGTTGCATTACCTCACTAAGAATCCACATTATTGACATGCTAATTGGCATTTGGTCAGTCAATGGCATTTGCGCCCTTTCGCTTAGCAAGTTATATATATGCTCTACAGATTGCTCTGGAGTTAGGGTTGACCTCCATCCAAATTCTTCTTCTGTCCAGTCAAACCAACCAGGTAACGCATGTTCAAGGCTATGACGCAACATAGGGCGGTAGACTGGTATTATCGTGCCACCACGAAGCCATGATGTTCCCGCTATAGGTTCGTTTTGGATAGGAGTTTGCATGAATCTGATAAAATCCCAAGCCAATGCCTGTACCTCAGGGACGGCACGTCCGTTTAGCACATATGAAGGAAACGCACTAATCAGCAGTTCTCCACGTTCATTAGCCAAAGGAACCATTCCGTTAAAAGCCAGCTCCTCTTCTAAAGGCAATAAAAATTGATATACATCAGGATTGAAATGCTGGAAAAGGAATCTTTGCGCATTTTCGGCCATATGCTCTGGAGAATATAAATTGGAACTCATAATGCCGCCAAACATTGCATCTGGAGCGGTTATTGCCGAAGCCTCAGTGATAAAATCAATAAATTCTTGTGAATTGAAGTTTGCGGTACGGTTTTCAAAATCCATAAATGAATCCAATTGATACACTACAGCAAGAAAGGCATCATGGCTATCATGAATGAAAAAATCGCTTTCAGTGGCTATTGACCGATGTATAGCCTGCAAATCTGCTATTGTCACAGTGCTATGCCGCCCCAAGGCTTCCGAAACGCCTGGAACAGTAGTGTTGGCCGCAATCATATCAAATCTGAAGGAAGTCGGCATATTAAATAAGCGTCCTCCCGAAGACATAGCTTCAAACGCATTCATAAAAAAGTCATTTTCGTTGAAAGTGGGGTCAGCACGCATAACCGGAAACCAATCTGCTAGCAATGCTTGAGTACTAGGATTACGATAGTCAATCCCGGAAGAATCCATCAAATCGGCAGCCGTTCCAGCCATTAATTGTGCCGGAAGCATTTCAAATGCCTGCATAAAATCATCAATGATATTAACCTCGATTGTAACGCTAGGGTTGGCCTCCATATACTTTTGTGCGAATTCATCCAATCCCATCCAGCTTAATGAAGTATTCATGGTAAGTGTAAGTCCATCAAAGCTTTGAGGTTGTACAACAGGGGGATTACCAGTCTGCTGGCCTGTTTGTTGGTCAGCCTGCTGTCCCATTTGCGAGTCTTCTGTTATTGTTGGATTGGTGTTTGTATTGCACCCTACCATTCCAAAGGCAATTACACCTACCATCATCAATGCTGTACAATTAACCAATACCCAACGCTGGGGTTTTACATACTCAGTGATGCCCATTAATCTCTTTTTCAATTTATTTCCCTCTCCTGTCATAGCATAAGACAACAGGGCTATGTCGCGCCCTCGTGCCATATACATTATATTTTGTTTTGTGCAAACAACAGTGCTTCACTCACAACTCTAACAATGCCAGTGTAATACTATTCTGCAAATCAGCCGCCGCTTGCTCTGAGGTTAGCAACCCCTCATGATGTTGTTGCATTATCCCACCGATAATCCATACTATTTCCATATTAACTGGTACTTGGTCAGTCAATGGCATTTGTGCCATTTCACTAAGCAAGTTGTATATATGCTCTGCGGATTGTTCTGGGGTTAGGGTTGACCTCCACCCAAAATCTTCTTCAACCCAGTCAAACCAACTAGGCAATGAATGTTCAAGGCTATGACGCAACATTGGGCGGTAGACTGGTATTAATGTACCACCCCTAAGCCATGTTGTTCCAGGTTCAGGCTCATGTTGAGCAGGATTTTGCATGAATCTGATAAAATCCCAGGCCAGTGCCTGCACCGCAGGGGCGGCACGTCCGTTTAGTGCATATGCCGGAAACACGCTAATTAGCAATTCTCCACGTTCATTGGCCAAAGGAACCATTCCGCTAAAAGTCAATTCCTCTTCTAAAGGCAGTAGAAATTGATATACATCAGGTCCGAAATGCTGGAAAAGGAATCTTTGTGCCGTTTCGGCCATACGTTCTGGAGAATATAAATTGGAACTCATAATGCCGCCAAACATTGCATCTGGAGCAGTTATTGCCGAAGCCACGGTGATAAAATCAATAAATTCCTGTGAATTGAAGTTTGCAGTACGGTTTTCAAAGTCTATAAATGAATCAAGTTGATATAACACTGCAAGAAAAGCATCATGACTGTCATGTATGAAAAAATCGCTTTCAGTGGCTATTGACTGATGTATAGTTTGCAAATCCGCTACTGTCACAGTTACATGTTGTCCCAATGCTTCTATAACACCTGGAACAGTTGTGTTAGCCGCAATCATATCAAACATAAAAGAGGTTGGCATATTATATAAACGTCCGTCTATAGACATGGCTTCAAACGCATTCATAAAAAAGTCATTTTCATTAAAAGTAGGGTCAGCACGCATAACCGGAAACCAATCTGCCAGCATTGCCTGAATACTAGGATTACGATGGTCAACCCAAGAAGAATCTATCAAATCGGCAGCCGTCCCAGCCATTAATTGTGTTGGAAGCATTTCATATGCCTGCATAAAACCGTCAATGATATTAATTTTTATTGAGACACCAGGGTTAGCTTCCATATACTTTTGTGCAAATTCATCAAATCCCATCCAGCTTAGTGAAGTATCTATATTTAGTGTAAGTCCCTCAAAACTTTGAGGTTGCACAATAAGTGAATTTTCGGCTTGCTGGCCTGTTTGTTGGTCGTTCTGTTGTCCCGTTTGCGTGCCTTCTATTCTTATTATATTGGTATTTGTATTGCACCCTACCATTCCAAAAGCGATTACACCCACCATCATCAATGCCGTACAACTAACTAATACCCAACGCTGAGGTTTTACATATTCAGTAATGCCCATTAATCTTTCTTTCAATTTCTTTCCTTCTCCTGTCAAAGCATAGGATAATGTAGTTACATTGCGTCTTCGTGTCATATACATTATGTTTTGTTTTGCGGCAAACAACAGTGCTTCACTATATGGAATGCGGTTGTCCTGCCCAACATAATGTATAACAGCATCATCACAAGCACGTTCAGATTCTTCTATTGCCATACGATTCATCCAGTAGACCAATGGATTAAACCAATGAACAGCCAAAGCCATCAAGCAAAGTAATCTTGCCCATAAATCCCCACGCTTGATATGCAAAACTTCGTGCATTAGCATTAACCGTAACTTGTTGGATTCGATAGAGTACTCCGGCAATACAATCACTGGGCGAAACAACCCCATTACAACTGGGGTGGAAACAATAGCGCAGCTCCAAAGACTGATTTCTCGCTTGATACCAATAGTGTTGCGAATTTCTTCCAGAATATCCACGGCAGTACCCTGATACAGCGGCTTATGCCACATTCTAATAGAATGGTTAAATCTAATATGTCTTACACTATAAAAAAGCACAAATGCCGCAATACCCATTATCCAAATCGGCAATAACACCCATGGAATCAGTTGTGTAAACGAAAAATCGGTATGTAACATAAACGGCTCATAAAAACGCACAATGCTAACGCCGCTAGCTCCATCATCTTCAGAAACAACAACTACTACTTCGCCTTGCGATGTAATACCGGCACCAATAAGTGGTGATTCCATCATAGTTCCTGTATTGTGATTATGTTGATATTGCATTTGTTCTTGCCCCTGATAAATAGTCATATACCACTGGCTATATGAGTCAAATTGATTGTGCAAATGAGTTTCTACCTGCGTAACATGTAAAGGGGAAGGCAATGTAAAAACACCTATACGATATGGGATCAATAGCCCCATTGCCACAATAAGCCAGCACCAAAGCCGCTTATCAGGCATTGTTTTTTTTCTTAACAATTTTCCCAAAACCGCTAATAATATAATGGCGGCCGACATAATCAAAGACATTCCGAGAACGGCAAACATAATGTCAAGCATCATGTTAAACATATAATCACCTCTTCTTATGCAACCATTCTTCTAGTTCTTGCAAATCATCTTCCTCAGGCTTGCTGTTTCCAAAAAAGGCATTCATTAGTCCAGTTAGCGAATTCCCGTGAAACATTTTCATAAAACGTCCTGTTTCTTGGTTCAAATATTCATCCCTGGATACTAGTGGTGCATAATATCTTTCTTTGCCTTGTTTCTCACTGGACAGAAATCCCTTTTCAGTAAGCCGATTAAGCAAGGTATAAACTGTCTGCGGCTTCCATCCCTTTTGGGGTTCGGCAAGTGCCGCTACTTGTGTTTTGGAAATAGGTGTTGATTCACTCCAAATTATTTGCATCACCGCAAATTCTGAATCTGGCAAACGCAAATGACCTTTCATCTTAAAACATCCCTTCTAACACAATAAAATTGAGAAATGAAAATAAATAAATCAAATAAAATGACAAGTGTAATTTATAGTCCTAAGATTACACTTGTCATTTTACTTTGTCAATAGGATTATGAAGCTTTCCGTAGAACTATTCAGTAAAAATCGGTTTTCTAGCATTATAGACAACTGTTTACAAAATTATTTTCAAAAAATAGCAAAACGCACTTGCAATTTTCATAAAACGGTATATACTTTGAGCGGATTGACTGTTAATATTGCCGTGTAAATATTAAAGTCAACCATCATTACTATGTAGGCACTGTGGCATAATTACCACAAATTGTCTATAAAATTTAGAAGGAGGAGTCTTTTTATGGCACCACAGTATTTAATGGCGTTTGACCAAGGCACTACCAGTTCCAGATGTATCTTGTTTGACAAGGGCGGAAACATCAAAAGTGTGGCTCAAAAGGAATTTACTCAGATTTTCCCTAATCCGGGATGGGTAGAACATGACCCCATTGAAATTTGGTCAAGCCAAATTTCTGTTGCCACAGAAGCAAAAGCAAAACTAGGAGTTGAAGCCAGTGACATTGCGGCCATTGGTATCACTAATCAACGCGAAACCACAATTGTATGGGACAAAAACACAGGTAAACCCGTTTACAATGCCATTGTATGGCAATGCCGTCGTACTGCTGAGTATTGTGACACTTTGAAAGCGAGCGGTTTCGACGTAAAAATCAGAGAAAAAACCGGACTTGTGGTGGATGCCTATTTTTCGGGTACAAAAGTGCGCTGGATACTTGATAATGTTGCTGGCGCACGCGAAGCTGCCGAAAAAGGCGACCTTCTTTTCGGAACAGTGGATAGCTGGCTAATCTGGAATCTGACCAAAGGCAAAATCCATGTTACAGACTATACCAATGCTTCCAGAACCATGCTATATAATATCCATACCCTAGAATGGGACGATGAGATATTAAAAGAATTGAACATACCACGTTGTATGTTACCGGAAGTAAAACCTTCAAGTCATGTTTACGGTACCACTGCCGCAGATATGTTAGGCGGAGAAATCAAAATTGCAGGTATTGCCGGTGACCAGCAAGCGGCATTGTTCGGGCAATGCTGTTTTGAAGAAGGTTTAGTTAAAAACACTTATGGTACAGGTTGCTTTATCCTTATGAACACAGGTGAAAAGGCTGTTGAATCCAAAAACGGACTTTTGACTACCATCGCATGGGGTGAAGGCGGTAAAGTTGAATATGCTTTGGAAGGTAGCGTCTTTATCGCAGGTGCCGCCATTCAGTGGCTTAGAGATGGTCTGAAAATGATTGACAACGCCGCATTTACAGAGACTTATGCCAAAAAAGTGGATGATTCAAATGGTGTATATGTAGTTCCTGCTTTTGTAGGACTAGGCGCGCCTTATTGGGACCAATATGCTCGTGGTATAGTAGTTGGTCTGACACGTGGGGTAGAAAAGGAACATTTTGTACGTGCCACTGTAGAATCTCTAGCTTATCAAAGCTATGATGTAATCAAGGCTATGGAAGCAGATGCGGGTGTAGCTTTGAAGGCTATTCGTGTGGATGGCGGTGCCGCGGCTAATAACTTCCTTATGCAATTCCAGTCCGATATACTTGGGGTGGATGTTATACGTCCAAAGGTAATAGAAACTACGGCACTTGGTTCCGTTTATCTGGCTGGTTTGGCTGTGGGCTTCTACGCAGACAGAGAAGACATTAGGAACAATGTTACCGTAGATCGTACATTCAAAGCTGATATGTGTGGTGTTGCACGCGATAAGCTTATTGCAGGTTGGCAAGAAGCTGTTAAGCGTTCGTTTGGTTGGGCAAAACCTTAGGAGTCAACAGAGTAGGGGGTAGAATTTATGCCTGTTCCAATGATGTATGTAAGTGAATTGCTTGGAACCTTATTGCTAGTTTTTCTTGGTGACTCCGTTGTGGCTAACGTAGTTTTGAAGGATACCAAGGGCAACGGCTCTGGGTGGCCAATTATTACATTGGGCTGGATGGTTGCTGTAGCAGTTCCAGTTATGGTATTTGGCTGGATGGGTGGGGCTCATTTTAATCCAGCTGTAACATTGGGTCTTGCTATAACAGGTGCCCACGATTGGGCTTTGGTTCCTGGTTATATAGGTGCCCAAATGGTCGGCGGCTTTTTAGGTGCCATTTTGACCTATGTTTTCTATCGGCCTCATTTTAATGTTACAGAAGACCAAGGTGCTAAACTTGCAGTTTTCTGTACAGGGCCTGCAATTCGTAGCACTGTAGATAACTGTATAAGCGAGTTTTTAGCCACATTTGTACTTGTATTTGCAATTATTGGCGCGTTTGTAGCCGCTCCTGCAAGTGATACAATCACCGGTGGAGTTGGTATTGCTTGGCTTATTCTTGCTTTAGGTACTGCACTTGGTGGAACCACCGGATACGCCCTTAATCCAGCCCGTGATTTAAGTCCTAGACTTGCACACGCTATCCTTCCTATTAGAGGTAAGGGTGGCTCCGATTGGGGTTACTCCTGGATACCTGTAATCATGCCAGTATTGGGTGGTATTGTAGCCGGTTTAGCAGGTCTTGCCGTATTTATGCCATTTGCATAATGTAATTGAGCAGTTCTATGTACTGGTAATCAGAGTATAACAACACAAAAAAATTCCGCTAGCATTTCAGCGCGGAATTTTTTTGATTTTGCAGTTATACTACTTTCGGTCACAAATTGAATACAATGTGGTCTTTTTGCGCAATTGCTACGTCAGCACCTCCTAGCTTGCCTACAGCAAGCGTCGTCGGTACTTCCTTGCACTTGCACAAAAATCCTCACATTGTATTTTCAATTTGTTCCCTCAAGTAGTATACACAAACAGCCTTTTATCTGCGAAGTGACTGGCGGTTTTCATACAGCACATCCATAGTCTGATTGAAATAGTTGTTCATCATTTTGAACTGTTCATCTATGTTCTCCATAGTCTCACGAATCATATCTTCAGTTTTTTCCAATAAATCGTCTGCATAGTCCTTAGCACCGATACGCATTTCACGCGCACTTTTTTTTGTAGATTCCAGAGTATCTGAGGCTTGCTCTGTAGCGCGGCGAAAGATTTCGCTTTCATTTGTCATTGCTTTTGCTTCATCTTCCGCTTCTTTCAAAATCATATTTGCCTTGGCGCGAGCATCAGCAATGATTTTGTCATGAGTATCAATAATCCGTTCCGCTTGACGGATTTCGTTGGGCAGATTGAGCCGTATCTCGTTTATCACGTCATAGATACGCTCCTTTTCCACAGAAATTTTATTGGAAAAAGGCACACTCTTACTGGCATCCAGTATATCTTCTATCTGATCCAAATAGTCTAATAACGAATCCATAGGCACCCCCTACTGCTTCGTTGACGCAAGCTTCATACGCAGCATGGCTTTCACTGCGGCCGGCACCCATTGGTCCAACACTGTATCGTCAAAATCGCTTGTATAACCTACCGCGGCCACTTCGCGCACCATTCCAGAAGACAAATAAATATATGCCGGAGCCGCAAAAAATACTACTGTTTCTAAGTCTGTACCCAATTTGCTATTGGCTTGTGCCATGGGCATTTCATAAGCGCAGTCCGCCTCAGAACGCAGACTTCTTACCAAATATTTTGCATTTTTCTCTCGTGCAAAGCCAGCCAGAAGTCCGGTGTATTCCGCAACTTCCACATTTGGTATGTCTTTTACTAAATGTTGGAGCATGTCTACGCGCTCATTGACGGTAAATAGCGGATTTTTGGCCGGATTATGTAGAACCGCCACAATTAGTTTACTAAACAGCGGCGCGGCACGCTGGATAATATCATGATGCCCCAAGGTAACAGGGTCAAAACTGCCAGGAAATATAGCTATCATGTCACACTGCCTTCGATTCCATCGATTCTATCGATTTTATAAAATCCAAACTGTGTACGAGTATATACTTTTTTACGGTAGATTTGCAAGCTAGGAAACGTAATTTGATAATCTTGCGAATGTATTTCTAAATCTTTATCCAAATCTTTTTCGGTAGTGCATTCTATGACTACGATGCCTTCCATTGCAAGCAAACCTCCTTGTGCCAAAAAAGATAGAGATGAATTTAACTCTTTCCAGCCATTGTAAGGCGGGTCTAAAAAAATAATGGAAAAATTTTTCCCACCTCTATTGCTAATTTGTTGTAATGCGGCCAAAGCGTTCATATGCAGTACTTCAGCGTACTCAATAAGACGGGTCTTGCGTAAATTGGCCTCTATTGTAGCAATTGCTTCACGGGATATATCTACAAAAACCGCCTCTCGCGCCCCGCGGCTAAGTGCCTCTATACCAATTGCACCACTCCCGCTATATAAATCCAAAAAACTCGCGTCTGGTATATATGGTGCCAATATATTAAATAAATCTTCTTTCATGCGGTCAGACGTTGGGCGTGTGTCAAGTCCCTTGGGTGTGAGAAGGGTACAACCACGAGCAGAGCCTGCAATCACGCGCATAATATGCCTCCTTGTTTGAAAATCCCGCAAAAATTTCCCATATTCAATTAATTGTATCAGACCATTAGGCATTCGGCAAGGATAAAAGGAAATTTTTTACTATATCAAGCAGTTTTTTATACTACTTGAGGGAACAAATTGAAAATACAATGTGAGGATTTTTGTGCAAGTGCAAGGAAGTACCGATGACGCTTGCTGTAGGCAAGTTAGGAGGTGCTGACGTAGCAATTGTGCAAAAAGACCACATTGTATTCAATTTGTGACCGAAAGTAGTATAGAATAGCAGATCCCATACAGAATTGCATCGAATAAAATCGGTTAATAAATTGCTCTACGCCTGAAAGTCCGCATAAAAACGATACTTTTTGTATACTCGAAAAGATGTTCTTCCCAATTTCATCCTTCTTATGATAGAATCTATAAGAACCCTTCATAGGAAAACTTCAGAAGAGGTCTTCACAATAAAAAAGACCAAGGAGAATAAAAATGCCCTCAGAAAAAACCAATAAAAGCAATCAAAACAAAAGCAGTCAAATCAGTAAAATCGACAAAATAATCATTAAGGGTGCTAGGGAGAACAATCTTAAAAACATTGATTTAGAAATACCACGCAACCAATTTATTGTTTTTACAGGCGTAAGCGGCTCAGGCAAAACCTCATTGGCCTTTGATACCATCTATGCAGAAGGCCAGCGGCGTTATGTAGAGTCGCTTTCTTCTTATGCCCGTCAATTCTTAGGGCAAATGGAAAAACCCGATGTAGACTTTATTGAAGGGCTTTCTCCAGCTATATCTATTGACCAAAAAACTACTAGCCATAATCCACGCTCTACCGTAGGAACTGTTACTGAGATTTACGATTACCTACGTTTGCTTTATGCAAGGGTGGGCATTCCACATTGCCCAAAATGCGGGCGAGAAGTCAAACGTCAGACGGTTGACCAAATTGTAGACCAAATAATGGCCTTACCCGAACGCGCACGATTGCAGATATTAGCACCTGTTGTACGCGCCCGCAAAGGCGAACATACAAAATTACTGGATAATGCGCGGCGTAGCGGATATGTACGCGTTCGTATAGATGGTAATATTTATGAACTCACTGAGCCAATTCAATTGGAAAAAAACAAAAAACACACCATAGAGGTAGTTATTGACAGATTAACTATTAGGGACGGCATTCAAAAGCGATTGGCCGAATCCATTGAATCCGCCACTGCATTAACAAATGGGCTATTGGTGGTTAATGCAGAAACACAAAGCGAAGGCCAAGAAAATAGTAAAAATGAAATACGCGATATTTTATTTAGCCAAAATTTTTCTTGTCCAGATTGCAATATCAGCCTAGAAGAACTCGCGCCTCGTTCATTTTCATTTAACAATCCCGCAGGAGCTTGTACCGAATGCACGGGCTTAGGAGTGCAACGGATTTTTGACCCCGAATTGATAGTACCAAATCCACAGCTTTCTCTTTTGGAAGGAGCGATTACAATACCGGGCTGGAATTCTGTTGATTCTGAGACTAGCCATGCTCATGCTTTGGTACATGCTTTGGCTAAAGTCTATGAGTTTGACCCAAACATGCCATATGCCAGTTTACCAGATAAGGCAAAAAACGTTATGATGCACGGAAGTATTGGCCATAAAATTAATGTCAGTGGGTACAAATTTGAATTTGAAGGCATTGTAAATACCTTGAAACGCCGCTTTCGTGAGACTAATTCTGATTATATGCGTCAAGAATATGAAGGCTATATGACAGAAATTCTTTGTTCTTCTTGTGTTGGTAAACGCTTGCGCCCTGAAATACTGGCTGTTACGGTAGGTGAAAAAAATATCTCAGATGTTACGTCTATGACCATTAAAGGCGTGCGGGATTTTTTTAAGGATTTGCAGCTTTCTGAAACACAACAGATGATTGCCGTACAAATACTAAAAGAAATCCGTGAGCGAGCCGGTTTTTTGGTAGATGTTGGACTTGATTATTTGACCCTTTCGCGTTCGGCAGGGACATTATCGGGGGGCGAAGCGCAACGGATACGTTTGGCAACTCAAATTGGTTCTGGGCTGGTAGGTGTGGTTTATATTTTGGATGAGCCTAGCATTGGACTTCATCAACGGGACAATAGCAAGCTTCTTAAAACCCTAAACTACCTTAAAGATTTGGGCAACACCCTTATTGTGGTAGAACATGATGAGGATACTATGCAAGCTTGCGATTATATCGTAGATATTGGCCCAAAAGCTGGCACATATGGCGGCGAAGTGGTTTTTGCAGGACTGCCAAAGGATATTGTAAAATGCAAGAACTCAATCACGGGGCAATATTTAAGTGGCAAGAAAAAAATAGACATACCCAAAAAACGCCGCACTATTGATGGTAAAAATGGCAAAAAACTGACCATTCATGGTGCGTCTGAAAATAACTTGCAAGAAATTGATGTGTCCATTCCATTAGGTGTGTTCACATGTGTAACAGGGGTATCTGGTTCTGGAAAATCTTCGCTTGTTAACGAAATATTATATAAACGACTTGCCCGTGACCTTAATCGTGCAAAAATAAAACCTGGCAAGCACGAAAACTTTTTGGGCATTGACCAATTAGATAAAGTTATAAATATAGACCAATCTCCTATCGGACGCACGCCGCGCTCTAATCCAGCCACATATACAGGGCTGTTTGATTTAATACGGGATGTGTTTGCGCAAACGCCGGAAGCAAAGGTGCGAGGCTATCAGAAAGGACGTTTTAGCTTTAATGTAAAAGGCGGACGTTGCGAAGCTTGCTCTGGAGACGGTATATTAAAAATAGAAATGCACTTTTTACCAGATATTTATGTACCTTGTGAAGTTTGCCATGGCAAACGTTATAACCGTGAGACATTAGAAGTCCGCTTCAAGGGCAAGACCATTTCCGACGTGTTGGATATGACCATTGATGAGGCATTGGATTTTTTCGACAATCTTCCGCGCTTACGTGATAAGGTACAAACATTACATGATGTGGGGCTTTCATATATCAAACTGGGGCAATCCTCCACAACGCTTTCGGGGGGCGAAGCTCAGCGCGTAAAGCTAGCCACTGAACTTTCTAAACGTAGCACAGGAAAAACTTTGTATGTGCTGGATGAACCTACTACTGGACTGCATTCGGCGGATGTTCACAAGCTTATTGACATTCTTCAGCGACTTACCGAAAATGGAAATACCATGGTTGTTATTGAACACAACCTTGACGTTATTAAGACGGCAGATTATATTATTGACCTAGGCCCAGAAGGTGGAGACGGTGGAGGGTTGATTGTGGCCACTGGCACACCCGAGGAAATTTCTGGAGTTGAGGCATCTTACACTGGTCAGCATTTGAAACGGGTATTAAACTAGGGTTATTTTTTAGACATTACTAAATTGAAAAATATTCACAACACAAGGGGAAATCACCATGATTCTTTCGGGGCGTATGATACGGGAACAGCTTGGCCAAAATATCATCATTGAGCCTTTCAATGATAAGGCACTTAATCCCAATAGCTACAACCTAAAACTTCACCATGACCTTCTTGTTTATGATGAGTCATGTTTGGATATGAAGAAGCCAAACAAAACTAAATCAATTACCATTCCTCCAGAAGGGTTGGTGCTAGAACCGGGTCGATTATATCTAGGCCGCACTGTAGAGCATACCGAAACTCATGGTTATGTACCAATGCTGGAAGGAAGGTCTTCAGTGGGGCGACTGGGGCTTTTTATTCATGTGTGTGCTGGGTTTGGTGATGTGGGGTTCAAAGGCTTCTGGACACTGGAAATTCATTGTATCCAGCCTATTCGCATTTATGCGGATGTTGAAATTTGCCAGATATACTTCCACTCCATTGAGGGCGAATATGACCCATACATTTCGGGCAAATATCAAAACAACACAGGAGTTCAACCTAGCCTGATGTACAGGGATTTTTGTTAGATTAGATCAAACCATTGCGGAGAATGAGGCGCGTATGTTTAATTTTTCTGATTTTTTGAAGAAGATTCCACTTATAGGGCGGTTGTTTGACCGCGAACGAAAAACTGAAGTTCCATTTGAGACTTACTCCAAGTTCAAGCGATTTTTTGAAGAAATGAGCCATGATGACCCGATGTATCCAGCAATACGGCAAACTTCTGGTTTATGTGATGATGCCTTGCGTATAGCAAAACAGCGTATTGACCTTGGCACGCGTCTTCAGTCATATGACGAAAAGTTGCTGGAATTGGAGTGCTTTAGCAATCTTACTGAGACCGATATTACCCGCTTAAAAAAATTGCTTGAGTACTTTACGGCACTGACCGCCGAGCGCAATGTGCTTTATAATAAGCTGACCGATTTTGACAAATCTCTGGTTGATATGTTTAAGCTGGAGGAAGAAGCTACTTTAGCCATTCCGCAAATACGCGATGCAGAAGAACGCCAGCGGATATTAAAACAGGATTTGGGTTATTTGTATGGCGAAAAATCCGAATTGATTTACGAACGCTCCAATATGGAAAAGGGTTTGCACTTTATTAACCGCTTTACAATAGGGGCGGCGGGTCTTTTTGTGATACTCACTTTGTTTTTGGGCTTTATGTATATGTTTGGCAACTGGAATATTTTCCTTCCTACTGTGATTATTGTGCTAATGGTAATTGTTATTGCGGGGTTGCTATATATTTTCCGCCGCCGTATTCGGTATGAGCTAAAGCTTAATTTTAGAAAACAGTTGCGCGCCGTAGAATTATTAAACAAAAAGAATGTGGTCTATGCTTATTACACCAACTTTCTGCGTTTTACCTACAATAAGTACAAAGTGCGCAGTGCTACAATGTTAGAAAATAATTTAGAGGAATTTGGCAATTATAAATTTTTAGTGGAACGTATTGACAACTTACGGCGAACAATGTATGAAACAGAATCTGAAATTGAACGTTTTGTACGAGAAAAAAAATTAACAGGACTACGTTCTACCATACAAGATTTTGCCGATACCGTAAAACTTGACGATAAAAAACGCTATTACGAAGAATTATCAAAAGGCAAGGAAGCAGTAGAAAAGGAACTTGCTAACCTGGATATGCGTCATGAGGAAATTTGGGATACTCTAATGGTGCTAAATGACCGTGACAATAGCACAAACAAGTTAGTGGACAAAATAATACAAACCTACCTAGATGAAGCTGGTGGACTTATGCAGGAAGGAACTCAAAATGCTTGAAAAAAATTATGACCCCTCCAAAGAGGCTGAAATTTATGAAAATTGGTATAAAAACGGATATTTCCGCGCTACATCAAACCCTAATAAAAAACCATTTACTATTGTAATCCCGCCGCCAAATATTACGGGGCAACTGCATATGGGACACGCCCTTAATAATACGGTACAAGATATTATTATTCGTGCCAAGCGTATGCAGGGCTATGAAGCCCTGTGGGTTCCAGGTACTGACCATGCGGCAATTGCCACTGAGGTAAAGGTCATTGAGGCTATTGCAAAAGAAGGGCTTACAAAGGAAGGGCTTGGGCGCGAGGCTTTTCTGGAGCGGGTTTGGGCATGGCAAAAAGAGTATGGCGGTACTATTATCCATCAGTTAAAACGCATGGGTTTTTCCTGTGATTGGGAACGCGAACGTTTTACTATGGACGAAGGGCTGTCAAATGCAGTACTTGATGTTTTCGTGCGGCTTTATGATGAGGGTCAAATTTATCGCGGAGAGAAACTTATTAATTGGTGTACTAAATGTCAAACTACCATTTCAGATGCTGAGGTGGTACATAAAGAATCTGACAGTTTTTTCTACCATTTCAAATATCCGATTGTGGGTACCAATGAATTCTTGCCATTTGCTACAACCCGACCCGAGACTATGCTTGGAGATACAGCCATTGCAGTAAGCCCCGTTGACGAACGTTATCAGAAGTATGTGGGCAAAACGGTAAAGGTACCTTTTGTGGATAGGGAAATCCCCATTATTGCAGATGAATATGTAGATGCAGAATTTGGGACTGGTGTGGTAAAAATCACACCCGCCCATGACCCTAATGATTTTGAAGTAGGTCAACGGCATTCTTTACCTTTTATCAATATTATGAATGATGACGGCACATTAAACTCTAATGCCGGGGATTATGTTGGCATGGAGATAATAGCCGCTCGCAAACGCATTGTTCATGAAATGGATGAACTTGGCCTGTTCTTAAAAAAGGAACAGATTAAGAATAATGTGGGTACTCATGACCGCTGTGATAGCATAATTGAGCCATTGATTAAGTTGCAGTGGTTTGTACGTATGAAAGAGCTGGCAGAACCTGCTATTGAGGCATATAAATCTGGAGAATTACGATTTAGCCGAGAACGGTATGGCAAGATTTATTTGCACTGGCTGGAGAATATACGGGATTGGTGTATTTCGCGACAATTGTGGTGGGGGCATCGTATTCCGGCGTATTATTGCGACAAGTGCCAGAATATAATGGTATCGAAACAAGCACCTGATTCATGTGATAAATGTGGATATACTGATTTGCGACAAGATGAGGATTCCTTGGATACTTGGTTTAGTTCGGCTTTATGGCCTTTCTCCACATTGGGCTGGCCTGAAGAAACTGAGGATTTGAAGTATTTTTACCCTACCAATGTGCTTGTAACGGCTTATGATATTATATTTTTTTGGGTTGTTCGTATGGTGTTTTCAGGATTTAAGTTTATGGACGAATTGCCTTTTAAGGATGTAATGATTACCGGAATGGTTTTGGATGATCAAGGCCGTAAAATGTCAAAATCTTTAGGTAATGGTATAGACCCGCTGGATATTATTGATGCGTATGGCGCGGATGCTTTACGGCTGATGTTGGTATCCGGTACCGCATTGGGCAGTGATATGTTATTTCATAAGGAACGCCTTGACCCTAATCGTAATTTTCTTAATAAGGTATGGAATGCCTCACGATTCCTATTAATGCAGTTTGAAGATTCTGAGGTGGCAGAGTTTTCGCAAGAATCATCTTTAACAAATTTGTCTGATTTGCAAAAGATGCCAAAAGGCTTAACCATGGAAGACCACTGGATTTTATCCCGCATGAATGACACTGTTGATGAAGTTACAAAAAAATTGGATGAATATGAATTAGGGCTTGCCGCGCAAACAATTGTGGATTTCTTTTGGGATGAATTTTGCGATTGGTATGTGGAGATGGTTAAACCGCGACTATATGATAAAGAGGGGACAGCCGGCGAATCACGCCCAGCGGCGTTATGGACGCTTAAAACTGTGCTAACAGCGGCTTTGAAAATGTTACACCCTTTTACGCCATTTATCACAGAGACTATTTTCTTAAAGCTACAGGACATAGATGGAGTAGGTGGGGTGGAGCGTGCTACAACAAAAGAAGAAACCATCATGCGTTCCGAATGGCCGAAATATGACGAGGCATTGCACTTCCCCGAGGCAGTAAAGGAGATTCAGAGGATACAAGCAGCAGTACGAGCAGTACGTAATGTTCGTATGGAAATGCAGGTTCCTCCTTCCAAAAAGGTTAAAATTATTGCCGTATGTGAAAGTGAATCGGCATTTAATGGCTTTTTACAAAGCGAAAAATTTTTTGCGTTTTTATCTGGCGCGACAGTGGAAGTCAAAATGGAAGCAGTGGGCATTCCTGAAACTGCGGTATCAGTGGTGGTTGAAGGAGCAGTATTGTATCTGCCCCTAGACGCGCTTTTGGATGTAGAAAAGGAGCGCGCACGCCTTGACAAGGAGAAAAAGAAACTGCAACAAGAACTTTCTCGTGTGGAAGGAAAGCTTGCTAATGAGGGTTTTGTAAGCAAAGCACCAGAAAAGGTAATAGCTGAGGAACAAGAAAAGCTAGAAAAGTATCGTGCAATGCTATTAAAAGTGGAAGAACAAGAGGCCAATTTGTTAGCATTGTGATATATTGCATAGGTAAGCAAAATGAGAGGGGTAAAACATGAATGAAGTTTTGAAGGCTATCGCTGAGCGGTATTCTTGCCGGGATTTTACAGGTGAGCCGCTAACAAAAGAGCAAGTAGAAGCATTGGTGGAAGCGGCTTTGGCCGCACCCAGTGCTATGAATCTTCAGCCTTGGCATGTTATTATGATAACAGACAAGGGGCTACTCGACGATATGAACGACGAAACAATGAAGATTTTGGAGGCAGAAGAAGGTCAGGCTGGTTATAAGCGGATTATGGAACGTGGCGGCAAAGTGTTTTATAACGCGCCCTGTATGATAATGATTGCCGCCGCTAACGATTCTGATTGGGCACCACTTGATTGCGGCATACTTAGCGAAAATGTGGCACTTGCGGCACATTCGCTTGGGTTGGGTAATGTAATTTGTGGAATGGCACGCATACCCCTTAATGGTGCCAAAGGGGATGATTTTAAGAAGCGTATGAAATTCCCCGATGGATATGATTTTGGTATGTCTGTATTAGTGGGCAAGGCCAAAAGCGGAAAAGAGCCTCATGAGTTGGATAGGGGCAAGGTTACGTACATTTAGGAAGTCGATAGGCCAATAGGCAAAATTGTTTGTATATACCAGATGTCAAAAACATTTGGTATAATTTAATGTAAAGGCGCATCTTTTCCAAGGATGCGCCTTTATTTCAAAATAATTTTAAGGATATTTTTGGAGGATGATATTGTGATTAAGACACGAGTTATTTTGGGAATATCAGTTGTGCTGTTAGTAGCTTTAGACCAGTGGGTCAAGCAATGGGCGCGGGTTTATTTGCAACCAGTGGGGCGTTTACCGATTATTGATGGTTTTATTGGTTTTAGATATATGGAAAACGCAGGGGCGGCTTTCGGCATTTTGCAGGGGGCGCGTTGGTTTTTTGTGGTACTTACGGTTATAGTACTGGGCATGATGATATGGTATGAGCGTTCGTTACCTACAAGTAAATTGTATATGGCCGTTCGTATTCCCATGACCCTTATTGCGGCTGGAGCTATAGGCAATTTTATTGACCGATTGTTGTTTGGATATGTGGTAGATATGTTTGAATTTTTGTTTATTAACTTCCCTATTTTTAATGTGGCAGATATTTTGTTAGTGGTAGGTGTTAGCATTTATGTAATTGTGGCATTGTTTATTATTAAGGATGAAGTAGTGCCTACTTCAGATTCCACAAAGGAATCCTCAGATGAACATGCTTGAATCCACTTTTGAAATTACAGAGCTGGAAGCGGGGCAGCGTTTGGATTTGTTTGCGGCAAATGTTCTGGAAATGACCCGTAATCAAGCTCAAAGGCATATTGAGCAGAAAAATATAAGGGTTAACCATAAAACTGCCCCAAAACGGTATATTCTTAAACCAGGCGATTTCATTGGTTGTGACATTCCGCCGCCTGAAAGCTACGAAGTACACCCTGAGGATATTTCATTGGATGTTGTGTACGAAGATGAAGATATTATTGTAATTAACAAGCCACAGGGAATGGTAGTACATCCTGCGCCAGGCCATATAAGTGGCACTCTTGTTAATGCGTTATTGTACCATTGCAAAGACCTTTCAGGTATAAACGGAATAATGCGCCCTGGAATAGTACATCGACTGGACAAGGATACCTCGGGGCTAATTGTTGCGGCAAAAAACGACCATGCCCACCAAGGATTAGCCGAACAATTAGCCAATCGTACCATGGGACGGATTTATAATGCTATAGTGCGTGGCGTGATAAGTCAGGAAACCTTTACTATTGATTGTGCTATTGGCCGCCACCATCTTGCCCGAAAAAAAATGGCGATTCATAACAAGGGACGAACCGCTATTACACATATAAAGGTGCTAGAACGATATCACAAACATACACTTATTGAAGCAAGGCTAGAAACGGGTCGTACACATCAAATACGAGTTCATATGGCGCATATTGGTTATCCTTTGCTTGGAGACAAGGTGTATGGTAGTGCCAGTACAAATTTGATAGGTCAAGTTTTGCACGCAAAAAGTATAATGTTAATTCATCCTTCTACTGGAAAAGAAATGTGCTTTGATTCGGTATTGCCGGATTATTTTGTTGCGGCTAGTGCAGTGCTATGATATTAGAAAAGGGGTGCAAGCAATATGTACAGGCTTGTAGTTGTTGAAGATGAAACCGATGTGCGTAGTCGTATAATGGATATGGTCGAAAAATCAGAAAAGAAATTTTCAGCCGTAGCCGAATATTCTACAGGCATAGATGCGTATGAGGGGATTTTGTCCGACAACCCGGATTTAATTCTTACCGACATCAAGATTCCTTTTATAAGTGGTATTGAGCTTGTCAAAAGAGTGCGTGAAACACTGCCGTTTGTGAAAATTGTTTTTATAACCGGCTTTAGCGAATTTGAATATGCAAAAGAAGCCGCAAATCTAAACGTAGTAGGTTTTATCAATAAACCAATAAATTTTGATGAGCTTGAAGCTGTTTTGAGCAAGGCGGAAGCCGAGCTTGACAGCGAATATTTGACTGTCTCAAATATGGAAAAGCTCTCTAGTTTTTATGAAAGTAATTTGCCTGTCATTCGAGAAAATTATCTTCAGCGATTATCTAATATGTCTACAATCACCGCAATGTTTGAAGAAAGACTTAAATCAAGCGGAATAATTTTGGATTATGACTTTTTCATGATGTGCGTTTTTAATTTTGACACTTCGTGCGATTTGGAAAGAATGCAAAGCGAAATAGCATATTCAACGATAAAAAAGACCATAGACGACGAGTTTAGCGAACTATATGATTATGAGCTTTTCAGTCGTTATGAAATAAATCGTTACGAAAAATTTTGCTTGTTACTAAAATTTAACACTCCCCCAAGTTTGTTTAAGCTTAATCACTCTTTCGAGCATATTATCCAGCGTGTAAGCAAGCATTCCGATATGCCTGTCAGTGTTGGAATTTCCGATGTGTATGAAAAAAATAAAAATTTTTCCGCCATGCTTAATGAATCTATGCGCGCTCTAAGAACAAGGGGCGAGATTGGCAACAATAAAGTAATATTTTTCAAAGATATTGCACCCGCAGGTACTAAGCTTTCGGTTGATGACAAGCTAATACGTGAGCTTAGCTACATGATGCGCTTTCAATCTCAACAAGAATGCTTGGAAAGAATAGATGCAGTGTGGGCAACTTATAAAAATTTGAACGCCCCGCAACTTTTTGCCAGTACAAATATTTTGAATGCGTTAATTAAATCATGTGATGACTTAGAAGAACTGTACTTATCATACAATGGTGCGGAGGGATTATACGCGCATTTGTTTGAACTTACAAATGAAGCTGAAATATTGGACTATATGAAAGAGCTTGTTGGCGTGATAACCAGCATAAATGCGGGTATCGTCACCAATAACATGGAAAGTAGCCTGCAAAAAATTATACACTACATGGAGGCTCATTTTTGCGACCCTGATATCAGCTTAGAGCATCTCGCAAAAAATGTGAATTTTTCAGCAAGTTATATAAGTGTGCTGCTAAAGAAAAAACGAAACACGTCTTTTGTTAAAATGCTGACTGAGTTGCGTATGGAAAGGGCAAAAGTGCTTTTGGCAGACCCTGCACTAAAAATTATTGATATTGCAGAGCAACTTGGGTATAACGACTCGTACTATTTTAGCCACTGCTTCAAAAAATATGTAGGGGTTTCCCCAAGAGAGTTTAAAAATGTTTAAGTCAATAAGCTTTATAATCACAGCGATTTGCGTTTTGATTGTTTTGACTTTCGCTTTTTTGCTTGGAACGCTTACTTTTAATAATTTCCGAGGCAGCATGGGCGATGCTGTAAGGACTCAAACAATGGAGCTAAGTACGCAAATTGTATATAACTATGAAAATTATATTAGGGGCATTATTAACACTTCCGTTACTATTCAAGCCGAGATAAGCATGGTTCAATCCTTTGACGATTGGAATGATGTTTCTGCTTTTTTTAATGATGTCCTACGCTTAAATAATGATATCTTAAAAATAGCAGTTTTCGACTATGAAACTCGCGTGTGCCTTGCTTCTTCCGATTTATATGAAATGGGAAGTTTTCTGTATGCAGATGCAGTTTGGTTTTACGAAGCTTTGGAAAACCCTACTGTTCATGTGTTTTCAGGGCCGTACTCCGGCGATGGCGTGTACCGTGTGAATGTAAGCCGAAGTATTGGCTTGCCCGATGGTCGCAGGGGTGTACTTAAAATCGAGATTAGCTTTCAGCGTTTTATTGAGCTTGTTATGAAGTCTAATTTGGGTGATGGTGGGCATATCACAATAATTGACCAAAATTATAATATAGTGTACACCTCACTTGAGTGGGATATTGATGCAGTGCAAGGGTTAGCCGCAATGCGCACACTTGTACTTGGCACAAAAAGCGCGGAAGTTAATGGATATAACATGTTTGTAACGGTGGATACGCTTTCTAATACAAAATGGCGCATTGGTGTTTTTATAAATGCAGACAAGCTAAGCGAGATAGAGCAAGGTTTTATACAGACAACAATTATTATATTGATTATTGTTTTGGTGATAGGCATTTTTATATTTACATGGGTTGGAAAGGCGATTACAGGGTCGCTGAGACGGTTGGAGTTTGCCATGCGCACTGTAGAAAAATCGGATTATTTCCGCATGGAAGAAGTAAATGAGTCTGCATTTAAGGAAGTATCTGCATTAAACCTTAGATTTAATAAAATGATGCAAAAAATAAATGAGCTAATGCATAGAGTGATGGACGAACAAGAAGCCCAGCGCAAAAGCGAGCTTAAAGCACTGCAAAATCAAATTAATCCGCACTTCCTGTACAATACATTAGAATCAATTATTTGGGTTATAGAAAAAGAAAAAAACTTGGAAGCAAGCCAAATGGTGGCTTCGCTTGCAAGGCTTTTCCGCTTTGGGTTATCTACAGACGATGAGACTGTTCCTTTGCGAAACGAAATCGAGCATGTACGAAACTATTTGCAAATTCAAAAATTCCGTTATTCTGATACGTTTGACTACGAAATAGATGTGGACGAAAAAGCACTTGATATAAAAACCATGAAATTAATTTTGCAACCGATTGTAGAAAATTCTTTGTATCACGGTATCAAAAATAATATAGACAGGGGTTATATTAAAATCAGCGGGCACATAGATGGCGATTTCTTGGTGCTTTCTGTATCTGACAATGGTTATGGCATGAGACAGGAAAAAATAGATATGCTGTATTCATCATTTAAGCAAAACACCCCCGATAGCGGGGTAGGACTAAAAAATATTTATCAGCGGGTAATGATTTACTATGGAGGAAATGCAGAAATGCTTATCGAAAGCGAACTGGACGAGGGCACGACAATAACAATAAAGGAGCCCATAAATGAAAAATAAAATTGCTATTGCCTTAGTAGTCTGTGTATTAATTGTAGCCGCAGTGTTTTTTATTTTCATTCCGCCGCGCCAAAACGGTTTTGGTTTTGCGTTTTTCCTTTATGACGAAAGCGATACCTTTATTGCAGAAATGTGGCAGTCAATCGCTTCATCCATGCCCGAAGATGTTTACTATGAGGTCTTTAATGCGGGAAACTCACAGTCAATACAAAACAGGCAAATTGTTGAGCAAATCGGAAGCAACTTTGATGTGTTTATTATAAACGCTGTAGACAGGCTTGCAGGCAATACTATTGTGGAAAGGCTATCCAGAGAGTCTACCCCCGTTATTTTTTTTAATCGTGAACCGTTGGAAGATGCCATGCTAAATCGCGAAAATGTATTCTATGTAGGCGCGGCGGCAGATATAATGGGTATGCAGCAGGCAGAAATTGCCGCAAAGTTTTTTGAGGGTACGCAAACCATCAACGTAGTAATCTTAAAGGGAGAGCATGGGCATCAGGACGCAGAAAAACGCACAGAAAACAGCATAAACCGCTTGCGCGAACTGGGCTTTAACGTAAATGTACTGGCTACACGTTCGGCAAGCTGGAGACGACAGGATGCTTACGATGTTATGCGCGCAATATACTCGCAATTTGGTGAAAGTATTGACTTGGTATTTTCCAATAATGATGATATGGCGTTGGGTGCAATTGATTTTTTGCTTTCGGCGGGTGTTTTTTATAAAGGGATGCCCGTATGCGAACAGCCTTTTATTATTGTTAGTGTTGACGGTACTCCCATAGGGCTTGAGGCCGTTTATAATGGTTTGATTTTTGCAACTGTTCATAATAATATCGAAAAACAAACAAGCGCGATTCTTACGCTTGCGGATTATCTTGTAAACAGCCGTAATATGGAAAATTTTCCGTATCAAATCACAAACGGGCATTTTATATATATTAGAGGGGATATTATTACCAGAGAAAATATTATGGATTTTATTCAATAAGTACTAGTGTTCCATCCGGTATAAAAGCAAAGTTGCCTAGCGGTCTTTTGCCGTAATTCTGCGTCAGAGTCTCCTTGCGTGCCTATAGCACGCCGCGTCGATTCTTCCTTGTCTTACGGCAAAATCCTCACTAGTCAACTTCACTTTTACATCGGATGGAACACTAGAGCAGTATAAATTTTTGATGATTGTATGTGAAAAATTACATTGTTAATGCCGTCTGTATTTTGTAAAGTGAATGCAGATGGCATTTTTTTATTAACGCCCGCAAGGGTTAAAACAGGAGGTAGAAATGAAAAAATCCAAAGTTTTCAAGGCTTTAGCGACTTTATCGTTGCTAATGGTCGCACTGGTTGCATTTAGTGCTTGCGGTGGTAACGATGATGAAGATTCAGCTGGTTTTATCGGCATAGTGTTGCCCACTATGGACGAACCGCGTTGGCTACAAGACCGCGACAGGTTTGAAGCCGCACTTGTAGGTACACCGTACACAGTAGAAACTCTTTTCAGCCAAGGAAGCTCTGCACAGGAGCTTGCAAACGTAGAGGCTCTTATTGCCCGCGGCATTGACGTACTTATTATCACGCCCGTAGACGGCGAAGCTGCGGCCGCAGCCGCTAACATTGCGCGTGACGCAGGCGTTACCGTAATTGCGCATGACAGATTGATTATGGGTACAGACGCAGTTGACTATTATGTAACCTTCGACTCGCACGAAGTAGGACGCGAAATGGGTAGGTTCTTAGTGAGCCAAGTTGAGCCTGGTTCAACAGGCAATCCGCTTTATCTGTTTGCAGGAAGCCCCGCAGACAACAATGCATTCATCTTCTTTGAAGGCTCATGGGAAATTTTACAGCCGCGTATTGCAGACGGCACGTTTGTGATTGCAAACTCATCTGTAGCGGAAGGGTTGTCTGGCACGGCAAATTTAAGCCGTGAGCAAAAATCTCAGATTATCAACCAAATCACAACAGAGTGGAGCGCCGCTGTTGCTCTAAACTTGGCGCAAGCAAATTTGGTTGCCGCGGGCAACGAATTAAAAGGCAGAGCTTTCATTCTTTGCCCAAATGACGGTACAGCACTTGCGATTGCATCTGCATTCCAAGACGATCCCGCCATTACCGAGTTCTTTATCACAGGGCAGGACGCAGAAGTCGTAAACGTACAAGCAATCATTGACGGCGTACAATCTATGACCGTGTTTAAAGATGTTCGTACACT